>TARA_R110002167_G_C12706454_1_pt1 | contig 24599 bp, 25 predicted proteins | sample TARA_R110002167 | Tara Oceans TARA_R110002167 (sample SAMEA4398238) | marine metagenome | biome: Polar Biome; feature: [MES] marine water layer (ENVO:01000295) within the mesopelagic zone...; material: water (ENVO:00002006), including particulate matter (ENVO:01000060) such as......
CAATCACTCTCTCTCAGCGGCAGAGCAGTGACGCCGGACGCTTACCTAAATATTGACATACAATCACAAAAGGCCGGGCGATTTGCCCGGCCTTTTGTATTTTACCAACTTAAATTTACGCCAGCATGGTCATCGGATTTTCAAGATTATCCTTGATTGCATTGAGCAAATTTGCCCCCAACGCCCCATCAATCACACGGTGATCGACAGACAACGTGGTCGACATGACGATACCAACCGTCAATTCACCATCCGCGCCAACAATCGGCTTTTTCACGCCAGCACCTACGGCCAAGATGGCCGAGTGTGGTGGGTTGATGATCGCATCAAAATTGTCGATGCCGAACATGCCGAGGTTGGAAATCGCAAAACTACCGCCTTGGTATTCATGGGGTGCCAACTTGCGGTCACGGGCGCGAGTGGCCAAGTCTTTCATCTCGGACGAAAGCGCAGAAAGCGATTTCATCTCTGAATCCCGCAGAACTGGGGTGAACAAGCCCCCCTCAATCGCCACGGCCACAGCCACGTCGGATTTGGTGAATTTCAGCGTGCGATCACCTGCCCAAACTGCGTTGGCTTCCGGCACTTGCTGGAGGGCGAGCGCACAGGCCTTGATGATGAAATCGTTGACCGACAGCTTGACCCCACGGCCTTCGAGTTGCTTGTTGAGCGTCGCGCGGAACTTCATCAGCGCATCAAGCTGGATGTCGCGGCGCAGATAGAAATGCGGCACGGATTGCTTGGCCTCGGTCAGGCGCGCTGCAATCGTTTTGCGCATCCCGTCGAGCTTGACCTCTTCGAACGGACGACCGTCATACATCTTGATCACGGTCTCGGTTGACGGGCCGGCGGCCATCGCAGCGCCAGCAGCAGCGGATGGCGCTGAGGTCGCAGGGGCGGCCGCTGCTTTTGGTGCCGCAGTCGCAGTCGCAGTCTCAACGTCAGCCTTGACAATACGTCCATGCGGGCCCGAGCCTGCAATCGCGGAGAGGTCCAGACCTTTATCGGCCGCAATACGACGCGCCAAAGGTGTTGCGAAAATGCGGTTGCCGTCTTTGGCAGCAGGCGCCGCTGGGGCAGGGGTTGCCGCCGCCGCTGGGGCCGCTGCTTCTGCCTTGGGTTCAGCCGCTGCCGCAGGTGCCGCTGATACGGACCCGATGTCAGACGCGCTTTCGCCGTCTTCCAACAACACGGCGATGACGGCGTTTACTTTTACGCCCTCGGAGCCTTCCGCGATGACGATCTTGCCGATGACACCTTCGTCAACGGCCTCAAACTCCATGGTGGCTTTGTCGGTTTCAATCTCGGCCAGAATGTCACCAGAGGAGACAGTGTCACCCTCTTTTACGTGCCATTTCGCCAATGTGCCTTCTTCCATCGTGGGCGACAGAGCGGGCATCAGAATTTCTATAGACATGCTCTTATCTCCTTAGCGGTAAGTTACTTTTTTGCAGGCATCAGCAACTTCATCAGCGGTCAAAAGCGCGTGCTTTTCAAGGTTGGCGGCGTATGGCATCGGCACATCCTTGCCTGTGCAGACGATCACTGGCGCATCAAGGTAATCAAACGCCTCTTGCATGATCACAGAGCTGATATAGCCACCGACAGACCCCTGCGGCCAACCCTCTTCAACCGTCACACAGCGGTTTGTCTTGCGCACAGATGCCAGAATGGTTTCGGTATCCATCGGACGGATCGAGCGCAGGTTGATGACCTCGGCAGAAATACCATCCGCCGCCAATTTATCCGCCGCCGCCAAGGCATAGCTCACACCGATCCCGAAGGTAACGATGGTAACATCGGACCCTTCGCGCTCGATCTTTGCCTTGCCGAACGGAATGGTAAAATCTTCGACGTCAGGCACATCAAATGTCTTGCCATACATGATCTCGTTTTCGAGGAAGATCACAGGGTTGTTGTCGCGGATCGCGGTCTTCATCAGCCCTTTTGCGTCGGCGGCAGAGTAAGGCATCACAACCTTGAGACCCGGGATCTGCATATACCACGCAGCATAGTCCTGGCTGTGCTGTGCACCCACGCGCGCAGCGGCACCGTTTGGACCACGAAACACCATCGGCGCGCCCATCTGACCACCCGACATATACAGCGTCTTGGCAGCAGAGTTGATAATGTGATCAACGGCTTGCATGGCGAAGTTAAACGTCATGAACTCCACGATCGGGCGCAGCCCCGCCATCGCGGAGCCAACAGCGATACCCGCAAAACCATGCTCGGTGATCGGCGTGTCCACAACGCGCTTGGGGCCAAATTCGTCAAGCATCCCTTGCGAAATCTTATAGGCACCTTGGTATTCGCCGACCTCTTCACCCATCAGGTAAACAGTCTCATCGCGGCGCATCTCTTCCGACATGCCCTCGCGCAATGCCTCGCGCACGGTCATCTGCTTCATCGTTGTGCCTTCAGGCCAATCAGGGCTCTGGGGAACGGACGTCGCAACAGGGGCTTTCGCTTCTGCGGGTGCCTTTGCCGCCGCAGGGGCCGCAGCCTCGGCCGCAGGTGCAGGCGCGACAGCAGCAGACGCATCTTCGCCGTCCTCCAGCAGCACAGCAATCGCCGTGTTCACTTTCACACCTTCGGTGCCCTCCGCGATCAGGATTTTGCCGATGACGCCTTCGTCAACCGCTTCAAATTCCATCGTCGCCTTGTCGGTTTCGATCTCGGCCAGAATGTCACCGCTTGCGACGGTATCACCTTCTTTGACCAACCATTTTGCCAGTGTGCCTTCTTCCATCGTGGGCGAAAGGGCGGGCATCAGAATTTCAATTGCCATGTTCTATAGTCCCCTTACTGGTCAGCATAGATGTCAGTCCAAAGCTCTGACAAATCAGGCTCTGGGCTTGTTTTCGAGAATTCGGCGGCATCGTTCACGACCGCTTTGATCTCTTTATCAATCGCCTTGAGGTCGTCCTCGGTGGCGTGCTTACCCGTAAGCAGCATATCGCGGATTTGCTCGATCGGATCGCGCTCGTCCTTCATCTTTTGCACTTCTTCGCGGGTGCGGTATTTCGCAGGGTCCGACATCGAGTGCCCACGGTAACGATATGTTTTCACTTCCAGAATGTAGGGGCCTTTGCCCGCACGACAATGGGCAACAGCGCGTGTCCCAGCCTCCTTGACCGCCAGCACGTCCATGCCGTCGACTTCCTCGCCCGGAATACCGTAAGCCGCACCGCGCTCCCAAAGCGACGGGGACTTGGTTGACCGCTTTACGCTCATACCCATCGCATATTGGTTGTTCTCGATGACGAAGACGACGGGAAGGTCCCAAAGCTCGGCCATGTTATATGTCTCGTAAACCTGACCTTGGTTTGCAGCACCATCACCGAAGTAGGCAAAAGTCACGCGGCCATTGCCCAAGTATTTATCCGCAAACGCAAGGCCCGCACCCAGTGGCACCTGGGCTGCAACAATGCCGTGGCCGCCATAAAAATGTTTCTCTTTGGAGAACATATGCATGGAGCCGCCCTTGCCTTTGGAATAGCCACCCTCGCGGCCCGTCAACTCGGCCATGACACCCTTGGGGTCCATGCCGCAGGCCAGCATATGCCCGTGGTCACGGTAGGATGTGACGCGTTTGTCGCCTTCCTCTGCTGCGGCCTCCAGGCCAACAACAACAGCTTCCTGGCCGATATAGAGGTGGCAAAAGCCGCCGATCAGTCCCATGCCATATAACTGGCCGGCCTTTTCTTCAAAGCGCCGGATCAGCAGCATCTCACGGTAATGTCCCATCAGCTCTTCAGCCGAGACGTTCGGTTTGGCATCTGCCTTTTTGGCTGACATGCATTTCCTCCATCGCAAAAACAAAATTAGTTTAGCATTAAACTATCTTTATCGCATCATGTCAGGAATTGCGAGAGGCAATCTTGCCGCCGGTCAACATAGGGTTGCAGACCCAGGCCAGGGCTAGCGAATAACGATCTCGTCGGTGCGGATCAAGCCCAGCACATCGCGGGCCTGCTCGTCCAGAAGATCGAGATCAAGGAAAGTATCAGATAGCCTGCGCGTCAGGTTTTCCATTTGCGCCACTTCGCTTTCAACGTCCATCAGCTTTTCTTCCAAAACGCGCTGTTCGGCCAGAATTTCGCTGCGGCGAAACACGCCGTAATCGCCCTGCACGGCGGCAAATGTGAAATAAAGCCCCAACATCAGGGCGCCCAGAAAGTAGAGTGTGGTGCCCATTGCGGGGCGATTGCGTCGGATCATTGGTCTGCCTCACTGTCGTCTCTGCCGGACAACTGGAGGTCAGACTCGCATATTCACCCCGCAAAGGGAATCCCCTTTCTGCACCGCGATGCAGAAAGACGACAGCTTTGTGGGTCAGGCGACAGACGCCGCGTAGATTTCGTCGATGGTGGCGGCAATCGTGGCGTTGAACGCCGCGTCTGATTGCTGCACCGACAAGCCTTGGGTCAATGCCCGCGAGAAACTCGCGATGACGCCGGCGTTCTTGGCCAATCGCGCATTGGCCTCTTGGCGCGTATAGCCACCCGAGAGCGCAACGACACGCAACACCCGCTTATGATTGACCAGTTTGGCATAGATATTGGGCTGCTCGGGCAGTGTCAGCTTGAGCATGACATGCACGTCATCGGGCAGGGCATCAAGGTGGCGTAGCAGTGCGTCAAGCAGCATAACCTCTGCCTGGGCCTTGTCCGCGATGGATATGGTCACTTCCGGCTCCAGGATCGGCACAAGGCCTGCTGCGATAATCTGGTTTGCCACGTCAAACTGCTGGGCTACAATCGCCGCGATGCCGTCGGGGTTTGCCGCAGAAATCACCGCACGCATCTTGGTGCCAAACATGCCCGCCGTCACCGCACGCGCCAGCAATGTGTCCAGACCGTCAATCGGCTTCATCAATTGCACGCCGTTGTGCCGCTCCATCAAGCCCTTATCGACCTTTAAAAACGGCACAACCCGCTGATCTTCCCACAGGCTTTGCGCGGCGGGCTTGCCACCGATCTGTCGGTCCATTGTCATCTCGAAAAGGATCGCTCCCACGATCTTGTCACCGGTAAAGGCCGGGGCATTCACAATGCGGCTGCGCATCTGGTGCATCAGCGCAAACATTTCGTCGTCATTGGTATAGGCGTCCTGGCCGATGCCATAAAGCGCCAGCGCCTTGGGCGTGGACCCGCCCGATTGATCAAGGGCCGCGATAAACCCCTTGCCAGATTGGACTTGCTCGAATTGCGCTTGATTGACCATGTGTCTGGCTCCTGTGACGGTGGGTTAACTTGTCATACGAGCCAGAGTGCTTGGGCACAATTCTGGTTACGCTACCGGTAGCGCAATCAGTGCGAGAGTGCGGCAACACCGGGCAAGTCCTTGCCCTCCATCCATTCCAGAAACGCGCCACCTGCGGTCGAGATATAGCTGAAGTCAGCGGCGACACCCGCGTGGTTCAGTGCCGCGACCGTATCACCGCCCCCCGCCACCGAGATCAATTTGCCCGCTTTGGTCAGGGCGGCAGCGGCTTGCGCGGCCGCATTTGTCGCGGCATCAAAAGGTGCAATCTCGAACGCTCCCAGCGGCCCGTTCCACACAAGGGTCCTGGCGCGTCCCAATACCTCCTCGATATAGGCAACTGTTGCAGGGCCCGCATCAAGGATCATCGCATCCGCAGGGCAGGCGTCGGGGGCCAGTGTTTCGCTGTCGGCACCCGCCTTGAACGCGCGGGCCACTACGATGTCGCGCGGCAAGATAATCTCGCACCCCGCAGCTTGCGCCTTGGCCAGAATCTCGCGTGCAGTATCCGCCAGATCATGCTCGCACAGCGATTTTCCAACGCCAATCCCTTGGGCCGCCAGAAACGTATTTGCCATGCCGCCGCCAATCACCAGATGGTCAACCTTGCCCACCAGATTGCCCAGCAGGTCCAGTTTGGTTGACACTTTTGCCCCCCCGACCACGGCCACGACAGGGCGCTTTGGGTTGCCAAGTGCGGCTTCCAGTGCGCCAAGCTCTTCTTGCATCAGGCGGCCCGCACATGACGGGCGCAGCTTGGCAATCGCTGTTGTGCTGGCGTGGGCCCGGTGCGAGGCGGAAAACGCGTCATTCACATAAATATCACACAGCGATGCCAAGCGTTTGGCAAAGGCCGGATCATTGGCCTCTTCGCCGGGGTTAAACCGCAGGTTTTCCAGCAGTAAAACCTCGTCGTTGTGCATTTCCTTGACAGCATCACGGTAATCGCTGTCGGCAAATGTAACCGGCACGCCCAACTCGTCGGCCACCGCAGGCGCGATATGGATCATCGACAGGGCCTCGACGACCTTGCCCTTGGGGCGGCCGAAATGCGCCATCAAGATCACCTTGCCGCCGGCATCCTGAATATCGTAAACCGTGTCGGCAATCCGCGAAATACGGGTCACGTCCGTGACCACGCCGTTTTCCATCGGCACATTGATATCCACGCGCACAAGCACGCGCTTGCCATTCAGGTCCATGTCGTCAAGCCTCTTCCAAGCCATGTCAGCCTCCGGGGTTTGGGGTATTTATCGTGTCATTGCGGCAGATATCGCGGCAGGTCAACCGCGAGCCTTGGCAAAGCTGCATCTGCGCCATATGTAACGCCTCAAAGTTATTCTGCAAAGGAGCGCCCCAATGGCCGATATCAAAGATCCCGAAAACACAATCATCATGACCCTGACAGGGGGTGACGTGGTTATCCAGCTGCTGCCCGATGTGGCCCCTGCCCATTGTGCGCGTATGAAAGAACTGGCGCGCGCAGGTGCCTATGACAACGTGGCATTCCACCGTGTGATCGACGGCTTCATGGCGCAAACCGGTGATGTGCAGCACGCGAACATGGAAAAAGACTACAATCCGGGCCGCGCCGGCACCGGCGGCTCCGACATGGACGACCTGCCCGCAGAGTTTTCCAAAATCCCGCACGCGCGCGGCTCTTTGGGGGCTGCACGCTCTGCCAGCCCGAATTCTGCAAACTCGCAGTTTTTCATCAACTTTAGCGACAATGATTTTCTGAACGGCCAATACACTGTTTATGGCAACGTCATGTCAGGCATGGAACATGTCGACGCGATTGCCAAAGGCGAACCACCTGCGAACCCTGACCGTATGATCAGCGTAAAGGTGGCCGCAGATGTATAAGCTGGCGGGAATACTTGCGCTTGTAGCCGGCCCCGCGTTTGCGGTTGGCCTTGAAATCGACATCGCGGGTGAAGCGAACGGCACGATCAAGATCGATCTGTTCGAGGACACAGCCCCCTTGCATGTGGCGCAAATCACCGCAATCGCGCAGGCGGGCGACTATGATGGCGTGGTGTTTCACCGCGTGATCGAAGGCTTCATGGCGCAAACCGGCGACGTGCAGTATGGCAAAGGCGACGACACATCGCGCGCTGGCATGGGCGGCTCTGACTTGCCTGACATTCCGGCCGAGTTCTCCGATTTGCCGTTCGAGCGCGGCGTTGTGGGCATGGCCCGCAGCCAAAGCCCGAATTCGGCAAACTCGCAGTTTTTCATCATGTTTGATGAAGGCGCGTTCCTGAACGGGCAATATACCGTCGTTGGTAAAGTCACCGAAGGCATGGAAATCGTTGATCAAATCAAGCTTGGCACTGGCGCCAATGGTGCCGTTGTCGGCATCCCTGACATGATGCAAGCCGTGCGCGTGACCGAGTAACAAAATCATCTAGCCCTCTCACACCTGCGCGAGGGGGCTAGGCTGCGCCAGATTGACGCGTCACACTCCTGTTGACCTGATAGGAGAGCGAGATGCGCCTTTTCCCCCTTGTTGCGGCCTTGTGCGTAAGCGCCAGCCAATCACTCGCGAACCCTGAATTCTGGGCCTTTGAATGGCCCAACACCGACTTTGAAACCACATCGGTCGAAAGCTGGGTCGAGATCCTCTCTGGTGGCCCGGCCAAAGACGGCATTCCCGCGCTGACCGATCCGGGGTTTCATGTGGTTGCAGACGAGGCGGGTCTGACAGGGCGCGAACCGGTGATCACCCTTGAAATGGAGGGTGAAATTCCGCGCGCCTATCCGATCCGCTATCTGACGTGGCATGAGATCGTGAATGACACGGTCGGCGGCATCCCTGTGGCTGTCACTTTTTGCCCGCTGTGCAATTCCGGCATCACATTCGACAGGCGCACCGCTGCCGGAACGCTCTCTTTTGGGGTCTCGGGCAAGCTGCGCAACTCGGATATGGTCATGTATGACCGCGAAACCGAAAGCTGGTGGCAGCAAGCGATAGGCGAGGCCATCGTGGGTGAACTCACTGGCACCACGCTGCAAACCCTGCCAAGCTGGATGGAAAGCTGGGATACCTTCAAGACCCGCAATCCCGACGGTCTGGTTATGGATACGCCCGCATTCAATCGCAACTACGGCGCCAATCCTTATGTGCAATACGACAGCCTGTTTCGTCCGTTCCTGTATTCGGGCGAATTGCCGCCCTTTGATATTCCCGCCTTGGCGCGGGTGGTGCGGGTCGGCGACCGTGCCTGGCCACTGACGCGACTGGCCGCAGAAGGCACCGTCACCCAAGAAGGCATCACACTGACCTGGGCCGCAGGGCAAGCCTCCGCACTGGACACCGACACCATCGGCGACGGGCGCGAGGTGGGTAATGTGCGGGTGCGCGACAGCGCAGGTCGCGATGTGACCCATGACGTGATGTTCGCCTTTGCCTTCCACGCATTCTGGCCAGACGGGACCTGGATGCTGCCTTGACACACACCGCCGCATCGCAACAAATGCAGGCATGGCTCAAAAACAAAACATAGATACGTTTGGTGCAGTGGCCCTGACCGGCTTTGCCCTATTGCTGGCGTTCAACCAGGTCGTGATAAAAGTGACCAATGGCGGCATCCAGCCGGTGTTCTTCGCGGGGCTGCGCTCTTTGGGGGCGGTGGTCTGCATCTACGCATGGATGCGCTGGCGCGGTCTACCGTTGCAATTCAGCCGTGAAACGATCCTGTTTGGCATCATTACCGGCACGGTTTTTGCTTTTGAATTCCTGTTTCTGTTTGTCGCACTTGATCTGACCACGGTAGGGCGGTCAGGTGTCATCTTCTATTCCATGCCGCTGTGGCTGGCGATTTTGGCGCATCTTTTTGTCGAAGGTGACAAGATATCTGCGCGCAAGGCTTTGGGGCTGGGGTTTGCCCTTTCCGGTGTGGCTTGGGCGATTTTGGTGCGCGACAGCGGCACGCCCAATATCTGGGGCGATTTGGCGGCGCTGGGGGCTGCGATCGGCTGGGCCGTCACCGCACTTTTGGCAAAGGCATCACCGCTGCGCAAATTGCGCCCCGAGATGCAACTGATGTGGCAAGTCGGCGTTTCCGCCCCGATCCTGCTGCTGCTGGCCCCGCTCTTTGGCGACCTGATCCGCGATCTGGCCCCGATCCACCTGTGGGGGCTGGCGTTCCAGATTGTGATCGTGGTCAGCGCGGGCTTTATCTTCTGGCTGTGGCTCTTGTCGATCTATCCGGCCAGTGGCGTTGCCTCTTTCAGCTTTCTGTCGCCGGTGCTCAGCGTCGCGCTGGGCTGGCTGTTGCTGGGCGAAGAGGTCGGCCCGAACCTGACCGGCGCGCTGGTTCTGGTCGCGATCGGCATCATATTGATCAATCGGCCCGCTAAGGCAGCAAGTCAGTCATCACCCGCAAGTCAGCGGTCCGACTGAACCCGACTTTGGCACAAAACCTGACCAGACGCGCATCATCACCCACCCGCACATGCAAGGCGCGGATATCGACCTGACCCAATGACACAGCAACCGCGTGCAGCACCTCGGTGCCGATGCCGCGACTGCGCACGGAAGGGCGAATGAACATTTCCTCGACCCAACCGATCATGCCGCCCAAATCCACCGACCAGCCGAAAGTGACCAGCACATAACCCAAAGGTGCCCGTTGTGGCCCGATCAACCAGACCGCGCCCAAAGGTGATCCCTCCAGCAATGGCGTGGCCGCAGCCGCGCGGTGGGCGTCGTCATAGGTCAAGCCGCGCTCTGCATGATAGCGTTGCATCAAGGGCAACAGAAGTGCTGCCGCATCGGGGCCTGCAAGGTTGATGGCGGTCGTCATAGCCGCGCCAACCTGTCTGCGAGCAAGGCAAAGAAACCGTCTGCATCCAGCCCCCCCATGAACATCGCATTGGGCGCGCGGTCGGTCACCCGCCACCAATCGGCCACGGTCATGCCAAGGGTCAGCTCCGAGACGGTCTCGATTTCTACATTGACGTGGCGGCCCGTGAACAGGTCAGGCTGGATCAGATAGGCAATCACGCAAGGGTCGTGCAATGGTGCGCCCTCGGAGCCGTATTTTTCCTTGTCGAACCTCTCGAAAAAGTTGGTCCAGGCGGCCACCATATCGCCCACTTTGGTGCCCATCGCGCGAAACGCATCGACGCGCGGCTGCGTGGTCAACGCCTGATGCGTCACATCCAGCGGCATCACAACCAACGGGACGCCCGCGTCAAAGACGATCTTTGCGGCCTCGGGGTCGACGTAGATGTTGAATTCGGCCGCAGGGGTGATATTGCCCACCTGAAAATACGCCCCGCCCATCAGCACGATTTCCTGCACCTTTTCAATGATATCAGGGGCCTTGGTAAACGCCGTGGCGATATTGGTCAGTGGTCCCAGCGGGCATAACGTGACCGTGCCTGCCGCGTGGCTGCGCAGCGTGTCGATGATAAAATCAACGCCGTGTTGGGCCTGCAACGCCATGGTGGGGGCATCCATTTGCGGCCCGTCCAAACCGGTCTTGCCGTGCACATGTTCCGCCGTGACCAGTTTGCGCACCAGCGGCGCATCACAGCCCGCAAACACACGCGTCTCAGGCTTGCCCGCCAGCTCGCACACGATGCGCGCGTTCATTTCGGTCAGGGGCAGCGGCACGTTGCCCGCCACCGCCGTGATGCCCAGAACAGTGACATCTTCTGGTGATGCCAGCGCCAAAAGGATCGCCACCGCGTCGTCTTGGCCGGGGTCGGTGTCGATGATGATTTTGCGCGCTGCCATGGTTTTGTCCTTAGAGCCAAACCACACATTGCCTTGGACGCGGGGCAGGGGCAAGGGGTCAGACGCGCCCGTGGGCGTCCAGTCGCGCGTAAAGTGCAGCCGCATCCGGCACGCCAAGCTCGAGCGCGTAAATATACGCGCAAGTCAGAAAGAAACAGGCGGTGTCAACGTCGCGGCTCTGGTCGGCGGCTTGGGCGTAAAGCGTCACAAGGGCACGCCCGTCATCGCGGGCATGGGCGGCAAGTATCGCGTCGTTCAGGTCTGTCATGTGTCCTGTCGGGCGCGGTGATCCTGCACCTTGCCGGCAACCCAGTCGTGGAAATTATGGGTCGGCCCGTCCATGGCGGGGCTAAAACGGCCGCCGTCAAACAGGGGCGACTGCCGGCCCTTTTGCATCCCTTCCACCACAAAGATATCTTCTTCAAACACGGTTTTCCACAGATGGGCATTGCGCGTGCGCATATCTTCGGATGTTTTGGGTTGCGCATAATAGAGGTGGATATGTTCGGTTGTGCGACCGTGGGTATCGGGTTGCAGGATGATCGCAAAACAGTGGTCGCGCTGCGCGCCCAGCAGCACATTGGGATAGATAGCGATATATTCCGCGCCTGTGTTCCATTTTGCGCCAAGGGCCTCAAAGTCGGGGAAAACCGCCTCGTCAGGGCCTTTAAGCTGTTGATAAACAAGCGTGCCCTGACCTGAGTATTTGCCCTGCGCCTGAATGTGATAATGGTCTTCGAGCCGCGAATAGCTGTTCAGCCCGGGGTGAACCCACGGCAGGTGGTAGCTTTCGCAGTAGTTCTCGACCGCAAGTTTCCAGTTGGTTTGCACCTCGAGATCAAAGTGGCTCTCGGGTCCGCCATGGTGCAACGGTTGGTCAAACTCACGCCAGCGGTCCAGCAGATCGGCGTGCACGACCTCAAAGGGATCGGCCTTGCCGTCCACGTTGATGAACACCGTGTCAAAATAGATATGGCTGCGCACTTCGGTCAGGCCCAGCTCGTCTTTGTTGATCGCAGGGTGGGTGTTGTGACCCGCGCCGCCCACATGCGGTGTGCTGACCAGCTTGCCAGCGGTGGAGTAGCACCAGGAATGGTAGGGGCAGCGAATGGCGCCTTCGATTTTCTTGGGCTCGGAGACAAGAATCATGCCACGATGCCGGCAAGAGTTCTGGAACACCCGCACGGCGTTGTCGCGGTCACGCACCAAAAGCAGGGGAATCCCGAGAAATTCAATAGGTTTCGCGTCGCCGATCTGGGGCACATCGGCGGCCACGGCAAGCCCTGCCCAAGATGAAAACAGCACCGCGTGCTTTTCTTCCTCGAATACATCGGCGTCGATGTAATGCGCGTTGGGCAAGCCCTGGGCGTGTTCAATCGGTTTGCGGACAACGGAAAGATCGGTGCGGGCCATGGGCGTTTTCCTTTGTGGTGTTCCCCGATCTTATACTGAATGCGGCGCGCCGGGATCGTTTGGTCGCGACAGCGGGTTTGACCGTTGCGACATTGCGCTGGGCGGAAATCCGGCGTCATGTGGTGAAAAACCGCCCAAAACAGGAGACCCGCGCAAGCGGCGTGGATCGGCTGACGGGTGGGGCGAAAACGGGCAAGTCCGCGCCGTTTTTATGCGCGCATGGGGCGGCCCGTAGATTGCGGTGCGGCTTGCGGGTCATGTGGCGGGGCAGGGCGATCATGCCTTGCATATGTCCAAAGGAGACGATGTTATGAAACTGCGTAAACGACTGATGACGCTGCCAATTGTGGCGCTGGCTCTGCCTGCGCTTGCCCAGGACGTGATGATCGATGTCGACGAGGACGGGATGTATAGCTACCCCGAGGTGCAAGCCGCGATGCCGACCATGTCGATGGACGACTTTACCTTGATGGACACCAACGGCGACGGTCTGCTGGATGCAGACGAGATTGCCGCAGGCGTGCAGGCGGGGATGTTGCCGGCCTCGGACAGCTAGGGACCCGCGCGCGCCCCGCAGATCAGACGATTGCGGGGCGCGCGCACATGATTTATAGGGCGCCGCGAGACAGGGCGGCGACGCCGGTGCGCACCACTTCGGCCAGCCCCAAAGGGCGCATCAACTCGGCAAAGGCATCGATTTTTTCGGAGGTGCCTGTGACCTCAAAAACAAACGATTCCAACGTGCTATCGACCACATTGGCGCGAAAAATATCCGCCAGACGCACGGCCTCGATGCGCGCGTCGCCTTTTCCGGCCACTTTGAAAAGCGCCAGTTCGCGCTCGACCGAGGGGCCCTCGACGGTGAGGTCGTGCACGTCGTAGACAGGCACGATGCGGCCCAGTTGCGCCTTGATCTGTTCGATCACCTGCGGCGTGCCGGTGGTCACGATGGTGATGCGCGAGCGTTTGCCCTCATGGTCGGTTTCGGCGACTGTCAGGCTTTCGATATTGTAGCCGCGCCCTGCAAAAAGCCCGATAACACGGGCCAGAACCCCCGGTTCGTTCTCAACAAGGATGGCAAGGGTGTGCCGTTCAATGACGTCGCTATGCCCCGACCGCAGGTTATATGCGGAGTGGCTGGTGGCGCCTTTTTTGATCTTGAGTGGAGACATGGTTTCGTCCCTTTTATAGCCGTATGATGTGCGTATGATTTGCGTATGACGATTTGGCCTAGACCAAAGCGCCCCCCGCGCCCTGAATTGCGCCAACCGTCGAGGCGTCGCCCAAGAGCATTTCGTTGTGCGGTTTGCCTGACGGGATCATCGGGAAGCAGTTTTCGTGTTTTTCCACCAGACAGTCGAAAATAACCGGCCCGTCGTGATTGATCATTTCCATGATCGCGTCATCGAGGTTTTTCGGGTCGTCGCAACGAATACCTTTGGCGCCGAAAGCCTCGGCCAGTTTCACAAAGTCGGGCAGGGCTTCGGACCACGACGATGAATAGCGTTCGCCGTGCAGCAATTGTTGCCACTGGCGCACCATGCCAAGACGTTCATTGTTGAGGATGAACTGTTTGACCGGCAGTTTGTATTGCGTGACCGTGCCCATCTCTTGCATGTTCATCAGCCATGACGCTTCGCCTGCCACGTTGATCACCAGCGCGTCGCGGTGCGCCATCTGCACGCCGACCGAGGCCGGAAAGCCGTAGCCCATCGTGCCCAGGCCACCCGAGGTCATCCAGCGGTTCGGATCCTCGAAATTCAGGTATTGCGCGGCCCACATCTGGTGCTGGCCCACTTCGGTGGTGATATAGCGGTCGTGGCCCTTGGTCAGTTCTTCGAGCCGTTGCAAAGCGTATTGCGGTTTGATGATGTTGCCTTGCTGGGTGAATTTAAGGCAATCGATACTGCGCCACGCATTGATCTGGTTCCACCATTTGGACAGCCCTTCGGCGTGGGTTTTACGGCCGCGCGATTTCCAGACCTTAAGCAGGTCTTCCAGCACATGGCCCACATCGCCGATGATCGGGATATCGACATGCACGATCTTGTTCACCGAGGAGGCGTCGATATCGATATGCGCCTTTTTGGAATTGGGGCTGAATTTTTCCACCACGCCGGTGATCCGGTCGTCAAAGCGCGCGCCGACGCAGATCATCAGATCGCAGTCGTGCATCGCCATGTTGGCCTCGTAAAGCCCGTGCATCCCCAGCATCCCGAGCCAGTTTTTGCCCGACGCAGGGTAGGCGCCAAGCCCCATCAGCGTCGAGGTGATCGGGAAATTGGTCGCCGCCACCAGTTCACGCAGCAACTGGCTGGCGGCAGTGCCAGAGTTGATCACGCCGCCGCCTGTGTAGAAGATCGGGCGCTTGGCCTTTTCCATGGCGGCCGCGAGATCGGTGATCCCTTCGATGGAGCCCTTGACCTGTGGTTGGTAATGCGATTTGCGCGCCTTTTTCTCGGTGTATTTGCCGGTGGCGAATTGCACGTCTTTGGGAATGTCGATCAGCACAGGGCCCGGACGCCCCGAGGTTGCCACATGGAAGGCCTCGTGCAGCACCCGCGCCAGATCGTCGGTTTCTTTGACCAGCCAGTTGTGTTTGGTGCAGGGCCGCGTGATGCCCACGGTGTCGGCCTCTTGGAATGCGTCCGAGCCGATCATGAACGAGGGCACTTGCCCCGTCAGCACGATGATCGGGATGCTGTCCATCAGCGCGTCGGTCAGGCCGGTCACCGCATTGGTCGCACCGGGCCCCGAGGTCACAAGCGCCACGCCGGGCTTGCCGGTCGAGCGCGCATAGCCTTCGGCGGCATGAACCGCGGCCTGTTCGTGGCGCACAAGGATATGCTGGATGTGGTTTTGCTGGAAGATTTCGTCGTAGATCGGCAGGACGGCACCACCGGGGTAGCCAAACACGACATCCACGCCTTGATCAATCAAAGCTTGCACGACCATTTTTGCACCCGACATGGATTTTGACATAGTTTTGCGTCCTTCTTACGACATTCAATTTTTACACATAAAAAAGCCCCCGAGGATGTCGGGGGCGCATGGGAACCTGATGGCGATACCGTTACCGGCCCATGCGCGTATTTCGGACGAGATTGACGACAGTGTTCATCGTGGGCTCCTTCGTGTGAGCAGACTTTAGGTAATGGGCGGGAGAGGGTCAACAGGGGTGGTGGAGAAAATGTCGCGAAATGGTGAATTTTCGCAACTTTCTTTCTAGAGCTGTGCTGTGAGCCCAATGTAGCCGAGGTATGAGAGCAGCATGATGGCGCCTGTGGGGCGGTTGATCTGGCCTTTGAGTGCGACAAGAGCGCCGAGAAACAGCGTGGCCAAGAGCACGACGGGGGTGTCGACGGGCAGGAACCGCGCGGCCACGGGGATCGGGCTGATCACAGCGGTCAGGCCGAGGATGAACAGCAGGTTGAAGATGTTCGAGCCGATGATATTGCCGATGGCGATGTCGCGCTGACCGCGCAGGGCGGCCGTCAGGCTGGTGGCGAGTTCCGGCAGTGACGTGCCGACGGCCACGATCGACAGGCCGATCATTGCCTCTGATATGCCGAACGTGCGTGCGAGAGTGGAGGCGCTACCCACCAGCAGGTCTGCGCCGTAGACCAATGCCCCGAGGCCCAGCAGCATGAGGCCGATTGATTTTGCCGTGGAGACGGATGTGGGCACAGCGGGGCTGCTGCGGTCGATGTTGCGGATCGACACCAAGAGGTAGCCCGCCAGCCCCAGCAAGAGCAGGCTGCCCTCAATCGCGCCGATGCTGCCGGACCACAAGACGAGCGGCAGGGCGAGTGTGGCGCAGATCATCACGGTGAGGTCGCGCTTGAGCGGGGCAAAGGGGGTCAGCATCGGGGCCACAAGTGCGGTGACGCCGCCGATCAGCAGGATATTGGCGATGTTGGAGCCGATGACGTTGCCGATGGCGATGCCCGACTGGCCCGAGAGTGCGGCCTCCAGAGAGACCAGCAGTTCAGGGGTCGAGGTGCCAAAGCCCACGATGGTCAGGCCCACGATCATCGGGGGCACGTGCAGGCGGGCAGCAATGGCCGATGCGCCTTTGACCAGCCAGTCACCGCCAACAAACAAAAGCACAAGGCCCGCAAGCAGCGAGATATAGATCAGCATGTGCGGGATCCCATGTAAGCACTATGGGTAAGATGTGGATGCCGCTTCCGGATTTACAGGAGGGGCAGCATAATTATTTTGCAGCCGCGGATGTTTTTGCCAGAACCGCATCGATGTCTGCGGCGGCGTGCCGTTCGTGCAGTTGGTCGTCGCCCCATGATTTGTTCACGATCAAGCCGCGCTGGTAGGCGGGGCGAGACGAGACCGTGTTCATCCAGCGGATCACATGGGTGTAGTCTTGCACTTGCAGGAATTCACCGGCGTCGGGGTAGCCTTTGTCTTGCACGGCGCGGCCATACCACGGGGCGGTGGCGATGTCGGCGATGGTATAGGTGTCGCCTGCGAGGTATTCGTGGTCGGCCAGATGCCGGTCAAGCACGTCAAGCTGGCGTTTGGTTTCCATCGCAAAGCGGTTGATCGGGTATTCGAATTTTTCGGGTGCATAGGCAAAGAAGTGGCCAAAGCCGCCGCCAAGGTAGGGCGCGGCCCCTTGCAGCCAGAACAGCCAGTTCAGGGTTTCTGTGCGCGCGGGACCAGAGGCGGGCAGGAAGGCACCGAATTTTTCGGCCAGATACATCAGGATTGCACCGGATTCGAAAACCCGCGCGCCGGTGTCGTGGTCGCGCAGGGCGGGGATTTTGGAATTGGGGTTGATCTCGACAAAGCCGGAGCCGAATTGGTCGCCGTCCTGAATTTTGATGATCCACGCATCATAGTCGGCAGCGTGCCCCGCGGCGAGCAGTTCCTCGAGCATCACCGTCACCTTCACCCCGTTGGGCGTGGCGAGCGAATAGAGTTGCAACGGGTGCTTGCCCACGGGCAGCGGTTTGTCATGGGTTGGCCCGGCGATGGGGCGGTTCAGCTTGGCCCATTCACCGCCATTTTCGGCGTCCCATGTCCAGACTTTGGGGGGGATATAGGGGTTGGTCATGGGGGGTCCTTCACAAAGAGCAATAGCCCCGACAGATAGGTCATTTGCGCGATTGGTCAACGGGTCACAGCGATAAGATTCGGAGGTTTTGATCTGCCTAAAAATGAGGCAAAACCGAAATTTTCCCCTGTTAGCGTATGACAGGATGAAAAATTGGTAAGAAAAAACGACAAAAAACATGATTAGGCTGCGTTGTTTGGCTTTCCTGCTGCGCATTGTGCCGCTAGTCTGCCGGAACGCGAAATGATCGACCCGGGGTTTGGCAGGACCAATTTCCGGGGAAATACCAACGGGAGGAAACTTAATGGATCGTCGTTCTTTTCTAAAAAATTCAGCACTTGGCGGGACCGCAGCCGCGGCCACGGCTTTGGCTGCACCGGCCTATGCACAGGGCAAGCGCACTTTGACGCTGGTCACATCTGTGCCGGACGGATTTGCCGTGTTTGATGACGCAGCTGTCAAGTTCATCGACATGGTGAACACAATGATGGATGGCGAAATCACGATCGAGAAAAAAGCGGCCGGTCAGTTGGTTGGTGCGTTTGAAGTGTTTGACGCGGTGTCGTCGGGCCAGGCGGATATGTATCACTCTGCCGATTACTACTTTGGTGGTCAGCACCCGGGCTATTACTTCTTTACCGCAGTGCCATTTGGCGCGACAGGCGGCGAGATGATCAGCTGGTATCAGCATGGTGGCGGCAAAGAGCTGCACGACGAGCTGGGTCAGATCTTTGGTCTGAAATCCTTTATCGCGGGCAACACAGGTCTGCAGCCGGGCGGTTGGTTCAACAAAGAGATCAAGTCTGCGGCTGACTTGCAGGGTCTGAAGTTCCGGATGCCGGGTCTTGGTGGTCTTGCGCTGGGCCGCACGGGCGCATCTGTGCAGAACGTGCCGGGCGGTGAAATCTATCAGGCGCTGGCCTCTGGCGCGATTGACGGGGCCGAGTGGATTGGTCCGTTTGCAGACGAACGTCTTGGATTCCAGGAAATCACCCAGTTCTACTACACAGCTGGTTTCCACGAGCCGGGTTCGGCACTGACGGCTGCGATGAACCGCGACGTTTGGGACGAGTTGACCGGCCCGCAGCAGCAGATCGTCGAGACCGCTGCAATGGCCACACACCACTGGAGCCTTGCGCAGTCCAACGCAAACAACGGTGCCGCACTGGAGCGTCTGCGGTCGCAGGGCACCAAGATCATGGAATTCCCTGATGATGTCTGGGATGCGTTTGGTAAAGCATCCATTGAGGCGCTTGACGAGTTCATGGGCGACGAATTGTTTGCGCGTATCCGCGCAAGCCAGGAGAAGTCTATCAAGTCGACCTATGCGTGGACCAGCATTTCCGATGGCGAGTACCAGCGTCAGCGCGCACGTGTGAACGGCTAAAGCGACAACAGGTATCAGCCGTAACAGGTTGATCCTGAAGTAAAAAGCAAGGCCTTGAGTTTTCGAGGCCTTGCTGTTTGGTAAGATAAACCACATCTTGGGGGGATGGCCATATGGGACTGGTCGAAGCATGGGGCGGCAATGCGTTTGGATGGTTTTTCGCACATCTGATCGAAGCGCCCTACAATCTGGTATATGCATTTTTGAACCCCGGCACATGGTTGGCGTGGGTGCCACATGTGCAGTTGAGCGGCAGGATCGAAGACCCTGAAGCCGCGGCATCCCTGATCCGGTTCATTTATTACGGCGCCTCTTGGGAGCTGTTTTTTGCGTTATTGTTTGTGTTCATTGTGGTCACGATTGCGGGCCTGTTGAACAATCTGATCATGTGGTCGGTTGTGCGCGGCCTTGAGACGATGGCCAATGTGATCGGTCGCACGGTGGCATGGTTCGGGCTGTTGATGGTTCTCCAGCAGATCTTGATTATCTTTTTGCAGCGCGTTTTCGCCGTCTCGGAGATATCATTGGGATTTGGCATGACATTTGCCAAGGACGTCAGTTGGTGGGCCGAAGAGTTGAAGCTTTTCAACGCGATCATCGTCACGCTTGCGGTGACTTACACCTTTGTGCAGGGCGGCCATGTGCGCGTCGATCTGGTCTATTCGGTCGTCAGTTACCGCACCAAGCGCATCATCGACATGTGCGGCAGCATGATCTTTATGGTTCCAGCGGCGCTGGTCACCTATTTTTACGGCTGGTTCTTTATGTGGCGCACGCTGGTGACGCCCAAATTGTCGGCCTCCGATACGTTCAAGGATCTCGACCAGTTGTTGCCCAAGGCGCGCGCGCTGCGCTGGAACGTGGAGACGATCGGGTTTTCGCCAAACGGGTTTAACGGGTATTTCCTGTTCAAGATCTTGCTGGTCGCCTTTACGTTGCTGGTGGTTTTGCAGGCCGTTGCGTTTTTCTATCGCTCCTATCTGGAGTTGAAAGAAGGCCCCATGAGCGAGGGCCGTTTCATAGACAAAGACAAGTTGGGCGACGAGACCGCCGAGCTTGCAGCACAAATTCACTAAGACAGGGCGGATACCAATATGCTTTTCGGACTAGATGGCGTCGAAATCGGCCTGATCATTGTGTTCCTCACATTATTTGCGGGGATTCTGTCGGGCTTTCCCGTGGCGTTTGCGATTTCCGGATCGGCGGTCATCACATTTGCGGTGATTGCGGCCTTGGACAGCAACGGATTGTTGATCCACATGGCGGTGGATACGGATTCGGCGGCCTATGCCGCACTTGTGGCTGATGGTGTCAGGCCGGACGTTATTTCGGTGTTCCGCAACCCTGATTTGCCGCGTGTCGCCCAGGCCTTGTTCCCGCAAGGCTGGGAGCAGGCGATGGACCGCAATATCGGGTTCCTTGTAAACCGGATGAACGAGCGCGTGCTGGCCGGCCAGTCGATCGAGACCCTGCTGGCGGTGTTGATGTTCGTGATGATGGGCATTGTGCTGGAGCGCTCGAGGATTGCCGACGAGTTGCTGACGACGATGGCCAAGGTGTTTGGGCCACTGCCCGGCGGTTTGGCGGTTTCGATCGTGATTGTGGGCGCGTTTTTGGCCGCCTCCACGGGGATTGTGGGCGCGACGGTTGTGACCATGGGGTTGCTGGCGCTGCCGACGATGTTGAAAAACGGCTATAGTCCAGAGTTGTCCACCGGCGTGATTGCGGCCTCTGGCACATTGGGCCAGATCATTCCGCCGTCGATTGTGATTGTGTTGTTGGGCACGCTGGCGGGAGATTTGTATTCTGCCGCCCAAGAGGAGCGCGCTACGCTTGCGGGCTGTTCGGACGCGTTGACGTTTTTGGGTGAGCCTGCGGTTTTGTCGGTCGGCACCTTGTTCCAGGCGGCATTGTTGCCGGGGATTTTGCTGGCGTTTCTGTATGCCGGTTATGCCTTTACCTTTGCCTTGTTCAACCCGTCAAAAGCACCGCCGGTGCGTCTGGGAAGTTCGGGCAGTGGTGAGGTCATTGCGCTGCGAGAAGGCCTGTTCTGGATGTTGGGCGTGCCTGTCGCATTGCTGGTGCTGTTTATCGGCCTGGGTCAGGTCGGCGTATTGGGCAGCCAGTCGATGATTGTCGACAGCTTTACCGATAGCGGAGAAAGCGCGTCATTGCGCACCCGCGTGAGCGAGGAATGTGCAGTATCAATGAAAGAATTGCACGGTCAGGAAAAGTGGGACCAGGCCGTAGCCGAGCAACAGGCGATCAACGATGCCGGCGGTGTTGTGCAGGGTCGTGCGTTGAGTGGCGAAGAGCAAGCCGCACTGGTGCTTGAGAAAATTGCCGATGCGCCAAAGCTGGGCACGGGCCTGTCGCTGGTCGCATTGTTGCTGGGCATGATGTTTGCCTTGGCCCGCGGTGTCGCCCCAAGTGCCGACCACAGCAAGCTGATTGTCGGGGTCATGGGGGTCTTGTTGATGCTGGCGGTTGACGCGTTGTTTATCAGCGCGGCAACCACGTCGGGCACGACGCTGGTGTTGATTCTGATCCCGTTGATTGTTGTGGGATACGGGGCAAGGCCGGCCATTGCCATGTTGTCGCGCAACGAGATTTTGCGCGTGGTCTTTCCGCCGCTGGTCTTGATCATTGCGGTGCTGGGCTCGATCATGGGCGGTGTGACAAACCCGACGCCTGCGGCCGCTTTGGGGGCTGGTGGTGCCATTTTGCTGGCGACTTACCGCAAGCTCAAGGAGCAGAACCGGTCGGGCAAAGTCGTGGTGTGGACCGCCGTGTCAATCGGGGTGATGTTGTTGATTGGCGTCAACTTTGATCTGCGCATGGGCCAGGATGTGGTCTTGATGGAAAACCGGATCGCGTTCCTGATTGCCTTTGGCTGTTTCTTGTATGCGATGTTCGGTTTGTTGTGGTCGTGCTGGACCTTGTTTTTGGGCGGGGTTTTGTCGCCGGTGGTCCGCGAAACCGCCAAGGTCACCTCGATGGTGTTCACCATTCTGATCGGCTCGCAATTGTTGAACCTTGTGTTGATCTCCTTTGGCGGCGAGGAATACATCCAGCAATTCCTGCGCTCGTTCGACAATGAATGGACGGTGTTCCTGCTGGTCATGCTGGTGTTGTTTGTCCTGGGGTTTGTGCTCGATTTCCTCGAGATCATTTACATCGTGATCCCGATCGTGGGGCCGGTGATTTATGGCGGCACGTTTGATCCCAAATGGGTGACGATCATGATTGCGGTGAACTTGCAGACCTCGTTCCTGACGCCGCCCTTTGGCTTTGCCCTGTTTTATCTGCGCGGGGTTGCCCCCAAAGAGATTACCACAGGCCAGATTTACCGTGGTGTATTGCCGTTCATCGGTATTCAGGTGGCGGGCTTGTTGTTACTGGCGCTGGTGCCCGGATTTGTGACGATCTTGCCAAATCTGCTGAATTAAGCGGCGCGCTAACCGCCGTGCAAGTAAAAAGGGCTGCGGTTAAGCGGCCCTTTTTTATTGGCTGTTGGCGGGGGTGCCGTCGGGCAGGGATATTTTGGCCACCTGTTCGGCGATGGGATCGGTGGACAGCGGGTGCAAGGCGGCGTGGTAGTCGTCGGCTGCGCCGATGGGGGCCCAAGTCCGGTTCTGGTAAACCTCGACCCCTTTGAACTTGGCCTTGTAGTCCATTTTTGCGCTGCCCGGCACCCAGTAGCCCAAGTAGACATAGGGCAGGCCCAGCCCCAGTGCGATCTCGATATGGTCGAGGATGATATGGGTGCCAAGGCTGTCTTTGTCCTTGTCGGGATCAAAGAAGGAATAGACCATCGAGAGCCCGTCATCGAGCACATCCGTCAGGCACACGGCCGTCAGCCGGTTTTGCGGCGCGATGGTGCGGTATTCGATCAGCCGGGTGCGGATCGGTGTTTCCTCGACCATGGCGGCAAATTCGAACATGTCCATATCCGCCATGCCGCCCGTGGCGTGCCGCCCGTCAAGATAGGTGCGAAACAGGTCGTATTGTTCTTCGGTCGCCCACGGCGAGGTGGCGCGCCGGAGCAGTGTTTTGTTCCTTTTGGACACCCGCCGCTGGCTGCGGGTCGGGGTGAAATCCGCGACTTTGATCCGCGCGGACAGGCAGGCAGAGCATGCGGCACACGAGGGCCGGTAAAGCACGTTTTGCGACCGTCTGAACCCTTGTTTGGACAGCGCATCGTTGAGTTTCGCCGCCGCTTCGCCTTGCAGGGCCGTGAACAGCTTTCTTTCCATCCTGCCATCGAGATAAGGGCAGGGCTGCGGCGCGGTTACATAGAACTGCGGAGCGATAGGAAGGGTGTGGCGCATTCAACTGTCCAGATCGTTATAAGAAAACTTACCCCACCGGACATGAAAGGCAATCCTTTCCTTTTTCAGGCCCGGTTTCAGGCCCGGTTTCAGGCCCGGTCTCAGGTATGGGAGCGGTTCAGGGCGGCTGTACCCAACAGGTGATCGGTCAAGCCTTGTTTGCGCGCGGAGCAGATCATCATCAGGATCGAAATCAATTGCAGCGGTGCCATGGCCACGCTGACGGTATAGCCAAAAGTATGCGCCAGAGCGGTGCCCGATTGCAGCCGTAGTCCGTCGCGGTCACGCAGTTCCATCCCCATCATCCGGATCCCCCATGTCGCAGAGTTACCCGAAAGTGTGAACCACCGGTAAACAAAGCCGACAACCAGTATCAGAACCGGAAAAAAGAACACGCCCGTGAAAGCGGTGAACGGCAGCACCAGAAGGCCGAGCAAGACGATAAGCACCACGTCAATGACCCATGCCGCGGCGCGTTTGAACAGGATTCCGTCGTAGAAGTCGGGTTTTGTCACAGGGTCTGGCAAGCCAAGGGGGTGGGCGGACATGATGGATGCTTTCGATGAGGGTGCACTGCGGCGGCCCCATCTGTGTGTGGGGCCACCTTGGGAGGGCCGGTTTACGCAGGTTCAGCGGCTGCGTCGTCGTCTGGGGATGTCGGCGCGTCGGTTGTGGTTGCGCGGTCGTCCATGAACTGGTCAAATTCTGCTTTGTCCTTTGCGTCCCGAAGGCGCGCAAGGAAGGCTTCAAAGTTGGTTTGCTCGTCTTCCAGCCGGCGTAGGGTTTCGGCCTTGTAGGCATCAAAAGCCGCGTTGCCCGAAGAGGCGGTCATGTGGACGCGGCCACGGCGGGTGCGGGTGTTACAATTTTTGTTAAACATGCGTTTGCTCCAGATCATATAGGCGAGAAGGGCGAGGCCCACGGGCCAAAACAAGATGAACCCCAGAACCATAGCGGCGATCCAAGCGCCTTTGCCGCGCTCGTCGAGCCAGCGTTCCGCGCGGGCGAAATAGCCGGATCGATTGTCTTTGACAGACATCAGGGGTGTGGACGGGGATGAGGCGGTGTTCATTGCGGGCTCCTTGCAGTTATGTGTTCATGTGAATGCTTTTCACATTACAGATATTGGGAGTTTGGGTGGGTTGCGCAAGAGTATATGTAAATGTTTTTTACATTTACTTTTATTATGGCGCAAAATCAGCATCTTGACCAGACCATCATATTACACTGTAGCTGTATGTAGCGCGACAAGGATTTTTGCAGTGAATGACAAAGATATCTGCAGCAAAATGTTTTCTGACATGGCTGACTGTAGCGCGACTGTAGCGCGTGTAGCGCGACAAGGATTTCTGCAGTGAATGACAAAGATATCTGCAG
>TARA_R110002167_G_scaffold28615_6_pt1 | contig 24396 bp, 26 predicted proteins | sample TARA_R110002167 | Tara Oceans TARA_R110002167 (sample SAMEA4398238) | marine metagenome | biome: Polar Biome; feature: [MES] marine water layer (ENVO:01000295) within the mesopelagic zone...; material: water (ENVO:00002006), including particulate matter (ENVO:01000060) such as......
TTTCTTACTCACAACTACTCTCTGTCTTAATGTTTCATATAAAAAAGCACCACAAGCAACAGAAACGTTTAAGGATGCAATTTCACCTAGTAAAGGTAATTTGGCTTTAAAATCCACCATTTTTAATACAGAAGGATTTACACCTTTATCTTCAGAACCCATAACAATTGCTATTGGTTGGTTAAAGTTGATATCATAGACTAAAACTTCTGTTTTTTCGGTCGCGGCAACGGTTTTAATATCTGATGCTTGTAATAGAAATAAAGCATCTTTTATATGATCTACTTTACAAATAGGAATTTTAAAAGCAGCACCGGCAGAAGTTTTTACAGTTTCTGCATTTACAGGAGCGCTACCATTTTTTTGGATGATAATTCCGTTAACGCCAGTGCATTCTGCAGTTCTTATAATTGCACCAAAATTACGAACATCAGAAAGCTGATCTAAAACTAAAAACAAAGGAATTTTATTACTTGCAACAGTATCTTCAATAAGTCTTTCAAGATCGTAAAAATCTATTGGAGATATTTGTGCAACGGCACCTTGATGGTTATTGTTTTTAGATAATCTATCTAATTTTTCTACAGGAACAATACTTGTGGTAATACTCTTTTCTTTTATAATTTTATCTAATTCATAAAACAGATTTCCTCTTAATCCTTTTTGTAGATATATTTTATTAATTGTAGCATTACTTTCTATTGCTTCTATAATAGCTCTAATACCAAATATTACGGTTGTTTTTTTTACTTCTGATTTCATGTTGCAAATGTATATAAAAAAGAGCAAAAAAAAACCACCTCTTTTGAGGTGGTTTTATAAAATATATTTGCTTTAAAATATTATGGCAAAGTAATAACTTGATCTAATCCTCCAGCATAAGCTCCATTTGAAGTAAATAAAGCTGTACCACCTAAAGATAAAGAAAATGCACCTGCACCGTCTGCGTAAGCATCTCTAATAGAGAATGTGTATGAGCCAGAAGGTAAACAGAATAATTCTTCAATTCCACCAGTAGCACCAGCTGCATAAGCACCATAGGCAAGAGGTAAAAGACTTGCGGCAACTGTATTACCATCAGCATCTGTCATCCACCATACAACTTCTTCTGGATAAGTGTCAAATGCTAAAGTTAACTTAACTTCGTTAAAAGGACAAATTTGTCTTACGTTTAAAGTCATATCTTCACCTGTAAAAATTCCATCGCCAGAAATAGCTAAAATTAAAGTTTCACCTCCTTTACCGATATTCATATCAACAATTGAAACATTAAAAGATCCTTCTAATGAATTAGCAGGTATAGTTACTGTTGTTGGTAATGTGTACGAACCAGCATCTAATGTAGAAGTAGGTTGAACGGCAATAGAAAAAGTTCTTTCTGATGAACTCTTTTTTGTTACATAAACTTTTAAGTCTTTACTCTCAGTAGTTCCAATATCAACTCCAAACGTTAAAGTTTTCGCTTCAAATCCAACGTAGTTGAATTCTTCTTTTGTGTCTTCACAAGAGCTTAAGCTAATAGCTAGTATAGAGAAGATAAATATTTTTATAATTTTTTTCATAATATAATATCGTTTTAGTTTTGATCAGATTCAGAAATCTGTAAATTTTTATCTATTTCTGCTTGTGGCAGTAGAAAAGCCCATCTACGATCGCCTGCAGGAACTGTAAGTGGCCATCTTTGATTAGGACCACCTCTTTCTAATCCTTTATTTCTTCTTTTTAAGTCAAAATAACCTAAACCTAGTTCACCATAAAACTCTTTTCTTCTTTCGATAAGAACTTCAGTAATAAAAGCATCTTTATTAGTAGCGGTAGAAGTAGTTGCATTAGGATCTCTAGCTTTTAAAACTGTTAATAACGCTTGTTTAGCTGCTGTTAAATCAGTTGGGTTTGCTTCTGCTAATGCTTCTGCTTCAATCATCCACATTTCAGAAGATCTCATACCAATTAAATCACCAGATTGATCAGCTAAATCTTTAAACTTAGTTGTAATAAAGTTTTTGTAAGGATCTGTAGGGTCATTAACTACTACTAGACTTTTTCTAGCATCTGTAGCACTTGTAAATAAATTAGCAAAATCTACACTTAAATATAAGTCGTTATAACCAGCGCTAGAATGATCTATAAAAGAATAGAATCTAGCATAACCATATTGTTGTTCAGCATTTACTGGTTGACCCCACATCCATTCTGGGTTGCTTAAGTCGTTAAATCCACCTTGATACGCAGCAGCATTCATTAATGGGTAACCAGCTTTTGCTTTAGAAGCATAAGAAGCAGCTTTAGCCCATTCTCCCATTTCTAAATAAACTCTAGCTAAAACTCCTTCTGCAACAGATTTGTTAAAACGGAATTTAAAATTTTGAGTAGTTGGAATATTAGGAATTGCAGTTTCTAATAAATTTGTAATATGAGCATAAGTATCTGCGATAGTACCTCTTGGAGCTCCTTCTGGTGCTAAAGATAAAGGTTCTGTATAAACTGGGATACCTGGTTTAGAAGTACCTGCAGCATAGGAATGAGAATAATATCTTACAAGATTAAAGTAGCAATGAGCTTCTAAAGCTTGTAATTCTGCAATATACTTCGTTTTTTCAGCTTCTGTAATTGCATCTGACCCAGTAATACCAACTATGTTTGTTCTACATGCATTTGCAATAGAATAAAACATTTCCCAAGCCCAATTTACTCTACGGCCATTAGCATTATCTACTACATCCCATCTAGTTTCAAAAATGTACCAGTTAAAGTCAGGACAAGTAACATCAGTACCCATAACATCTCCACCTAAGTAGTAAGATTTTTCTCCTTGAGTATCATGACTAGCAAAGTAGTCTCTTAAAACACTATATGTACCAGTCATTGCTGCTTCTATACCAGATTTACTGGTAAAAACTGCTGCATCAGAAACAGAATCTGTAGGGGTCGGTTCACTTAAAAATTCTTCAGTATCACATGAGGCAAAGCCTACTAACAATACTAAAATTAATATATATTTATTAAAATTTTTCATTATTGTATATAATTAGTTGTTAAAATGATAGATTAAGACCCAAAGTAATCGTTTTTAAAATAGTAGAACTGTTGTCAGTTGTACCTTCAAAAGATTGTTCAGGATCATCTAAATTATCTTCTTTAGACCATGTCCAATAGTTATCTGCAGATAAATAAACTCTTAAGCCTTTTAAATTAAACTTTTTAATCATAGAGTCATCTAAGCTGTAGCCTAAAGCTACATTTCTTAAACGGATAAAATCTCCTTGTTGTAACCAACGTGTAGAAGCAGATCCAAAATCATCATCACCTAAAGTTAATTTAGGAACTTCTGTTAAATCACCTGGGTTTTGCCAAGCACTTAAAACACCGGTAGATAATTGCTCCCCTGGGTTTCTGGCTTTCATTAAAGAAGCATAATCTGTATTATTAATGTAGTGACCAAATTTAAAGTTGAAATTTAATCCTAAGTCGAAATTTTTATATTTAAAATTTGATGCAAATCTTCCTTCAACATCTGGTAAGGCAGATTTTCCAGTATAAATTCTTGTAGCATCTGCATATACGCTAGTAGTTTCTTTACCAGTTACGTCTCCTGTTGTTGGATCTGTAATTTCTTTATACCATAACGGTGCACCAGTACCTGGATCTACACCTGCCCATTCTCTCATGTAAAATTCATAACGATCTCTTCCGTCTTCCCATCTAAATGAACCTGTAACATTAGGGTCTGGAATAGTAACAATTCTACTTTTGTTATTTGATAAAGATAAAGAAGTTGTCCATCTAAAATCTTGTGTTTGAATGTTCGTAGAGTTTACAGTTAATTCAAAACCTTCATTTGTTAATGCCCCAAGATTTTCCCATCCTGCTAAATCAGCACTACCATCTCCACCGCTACCTACTGAAGGTTCTCTAGAGAAAAAGTAAATTAAGTCATTAACTTTATTGCTATAGTATTCTACACTACCGTTAATTTTGTTGTTTAAGAAACCAAAATCTAAACCAATGTTTAATTTTTCATGTTCTTCCCATTTCAAGTTAGTATTTCCTAACGTTGTTAAGAAAACACCACCAGTACTAAGTTGATTATATCCTGTTCCGTATTCTGAAATTGTAGGAAATAATCCAGCAGAACCTAAGTTTTGGTTACCAACAGTACCATAACTTGCTCTTAATTTAAGATTGTTTACAACATCACTATCTTTAAAGAATTGATCAGCAATACTAACAGCTCCAGCAACAGACCAGAAAGTACCAAATCTGTTGTCACCTACAAATCTAGAACTACCATCTCTACGGATACTAGCACCGAAATAATAAATTTCATTGTAGTTATAATCTAACCTACCAAAAAGACTAAACAATCTACTTTGTTCTGTATAAGATCTTGCTTCTGTAGCACCATTACCATTATCTAATTCATCTAATGCAGGAAAAACAAAACCTGTATTTGTTGTTCTTAAGAAGTTGTATTTATTATCAAAAGCTTCTTGACCAATTAAAGTATTAATGTTATGTACTTCGTTAAATGTTTTCTTGTAAGATAACGTGTTAAAAACGTTCCAAGATTTTGTAGTACTTCTTTCTTTTTGACTAGATCTACCGTCTATTTGTTCTTGTTCAGTACCTGTAAATAAATTACTAAATACGTTACCTTCAAATAAATAATTTGTATAGTTGAATTGTGATTTAAATTTTAAATCATCAGAAAAATTAAGTTCAACATACGGAGAAATTACTACTGTAGATCTTTCATATTTATTTTGATTTCCATAAGTATCTGCTAATGGGTTGTAGTTACCAAAGAAACCTCTATTTTCTGCAAAATCATATTGTTTTTCTCCGGAACCATCTAAAATGAAACTTCCGTCTGCATTTCTTTGATAAATAGGATAGATGCTAGAAACTGATCTAATGTATTGTACATTATTCGAGAATCTACTACCGGCTTGAATTGGCACGTTTGATGTACTAAAAGTAACAGATGAATTAGCCCCAACTGTTAACCAATCTTTTAAATTTGAAGTAATATTAAGTCTACCTGTATATCTTTTAAATTTTGATAATAAAGTATAACCATCGCTATCTAAGAAAGATCCAGATAAGAAATAGTTTGATTTATCAGTTCCACCTGTTACAGATAAAGCAACATCTTGTCTTGTTGCAACTTGCGTAAGTAAATCTGTCAAATCAGTTTCATATAAAAGACTTGCACCTGAAGCTAAATTACCATTAGCATCAATTGGTTGTGCTATACTATATGGATTTGCTTTTAAAAGGTTTACTAAACCAGCAGAAGCTAAAGATCCTGCTTCAGCAAAAGGTGTACCTGCAGTTACTCTGTCATTTCTATCCGCTATCCAGCTTGTTTTGAATATTTGCTCAGCATCTAAATAGCTGTAGTCTTTCGTTGCTTTATCAGAAAAACCAAAACTAGTTTCAATACTAATTACGTCATTTCCTCCAGAAGTACCTTTTTTGGTAGTTATAATAATTACACCATTTGCACCTCTATTACCATATAAAGAAGTTGCATCAGCATCTTTTAATACAGAATAAGATTCTACATCATTAAAGTTAATTGCATTTAAATTTCCAGTAAATTGAGAACCATCAATAATAATTAATGGGTCTATATTACCACTTAAAGAACCAATACCTCTAATTCTAATAGTAGGCGTAGAACCAGGTTGTCCAGAGGTGTTTACTAAAGATAAACCTGCTGTACCTTGTAATGCTTCTGTAACAGTTGTTACTCTTTGATCTCCAATTTCTTCGGCAGTTACAACACTTACAGCTCCAATAATGTCTTTTCTCTTTCTTTCGCCATAAGCTACTTGTACAACAACTTCATCTAAAACATTTGCATCTTCTTCCATTTTTACATTAATAGTAATAGATGCACCTACAGTTTTTTCACTCGTTTTAAATCCTAAATATCTAAAAACTAAAACATCACCGGCTTTAGCTTTAATAGTATATTTTCCATTAAAATCTGTTTCTGTACCTTTAGAACTTCCTTTAACCAATATACTTACCCCTGGTAGACTTCCTGAATTATCAGAAACAGTACCAGAAATAGTTTTTTCTTGTGCAAAGGATATTTGCACAACAAACGCTAACAAAAGCGTTAAAATTCCATTAAACTTTGTCTTCATTGTATAATTATTTGAATTAATTAATTCCAAAAGTCTTAATTTAATCTTAAATAAACAATTTTTTAACACTTATTTACTTAAAATAATTGCTTTTTGGTCAATTTGATAAATATTAGGTTCTTTAATTACGAAAAAGACCGCCATAAAGGCGGTCTTTTATTAATTTAATTTTTTTTAACAAAATAGTATGTTATTTATCCCACCATAGTTTGGTAGATAAATCATCTGGACCTTGTGCAGCTATAGCAGCATCATAGTTTGCTTTATTTTGAGTAGGTTCTGCAGTTGGATAACCATGTCTTACAGGGATAGAATTACCAACTAATATATCTACTGCAGGAGTTAATATTGGGTAATCTAATCTTCTCCATTCTGCCCAAGCTTCGTATGGTTGATAAAATAATGCTAACCATTTTTGTTCAGCAATTTGATTCATTGCAGTTGCAGCATTATAAACCACAGCTGTTTCTAAGAGGTATGCGTTAGAATCTGCTGTTGAAACACCCCATTGAGTTAAAGATGCTTTTACACCATCTTCATAAAATGTTTTAGCACTTCCTGTGATCCATCCTAAAGAAGCAGCTTCTGCTTTATTAAAAGCAACTTGAGCGTATGTATACATAGGTAAACTAGTAGTACCTTCTTTTATTAAATTATCCTTCATAAATGAAACATCATCGTTTGGAATAGTTCCAGCTCCGTCCCAACCATATCTCAAACCTACAAAAGTTCCAGTACTAACAGCTGGTTCTCCAAAAAATGGTAAACGAGGGTCATTTAAAGCTAACATTCTATCAACTAAAACATCACTTAAACATTCGTCAGTTCTTCCTAAATCTACATAATCATCTTGATAAGGATTATCATAAGCATCGTTTGCAATCGAAGGAAACATAATATTCTCTGATACAGAAGAAATAGCTCCACTCATTGCTTGATTAAATTTAGTTGCAGCATAACCACCTGAAGCAGGAAAAACTTTAGCTAAACGAATAGCCATGTTCATTTTTAATGTATTTCCAAATTTCTTCCATTTAGTCATATCACCATCAAATAAAATATCACCTTGAGGTCCACTTCCGCTATCCATTTGTGCTAATGCTTCATCTATTTTAGTAAATAAATCATCATAGATTTCTTCTTGAGAATCATATTTAGCTTTAGAAGAGCTTACGCCACCTAAAGCTTCGCTATAAGGTAACATTCCCCAACGGTCTGTAGCCCATTGAAAATAATATGCCCACATTAGTTTAGCAACTGCTATTTGGTTGTTATTAGAACCATAAGCTGCAATATCTTCTTTTGTTTCTGCATTAGTGTTTAATTCTATAATCTGTGCTAAGTTGCTAATTACTTTATTGTAAAGATTAACACTTCCATCAAAACCACTACCACTTCCAACAACGTTCCAGTTAAAGTTGATAGTTTGATATCTAGACTCTTCTGTGTATTGTGTTTGTGATAAATGTTGCACATATAATGATGGAGTAGCAGTACCACTTAAACTTACAGTACCTACTAATTTTGATTGTGCTCCTGTTAATAATGATGAGGTAATAGGATTTACTGGGTTATTTGTATCTACACCTGTATCACCAAAGTCGTAATTTTCACAACCTATTAGTAAAACAGATCCTATTACGATAGCTGACAAGCTTTTAAATATTTTTTTCATTTTAAATATCTTTTAATTAAAATTTAACTTTTACGTTTAAACCAAATGTTCTACTACTTGGTAATTGTCCTCCTTCTTCCCAACGTAAACCGTTAGCAGAAGTGTTTTCAATTTCTGAAGGATCAATACCATCAACACTTGAGTATATTAACCATAAGTTGTTTGCAAATGCATTTAAAGAGATGCTTTCGATGAAAGTGTTTTCAAATACATTTGTTGGTAAATCATATCCAATAGATAACTGTCTTAATTTTACATAAGATGCATCATAAAGCCATCTTTCAGACAATCCATATAATCTACCCCAATATGTAGAAGATTCTACGTAATAAGATGCTGGATCACCAGTAGTTGAATCTACTCCACTTACTAAAACACCTCCAGAATTTGATTGTACATCATTTCCATTTACAACAGTAGCTGCACCAGCAGAACCAATTACATCATTTCTTACAGGATTTCCTAATTCATTATTACCAACTGTTGTAGCTAATAAACCAGAATAGTTTCCAAACATTTGAGTTACAGAGAAAAGTTTACCTCCACTTTGGAAATCTACGTTTGCACTTAGCGAAAAGTTTTTATATCTAATAGTATTTGTGAAACCTCCAGTAAAGTCTGGTAATAAATTACCTAAGTATTGATTTTGTTCAAATAATATTCTACCTTGAGTATCTAATAACATGTTTCCTGCATCATCTCTAGTAATTTTTCTACCATAGATTGCACCATATTCTTCACCAACTCTAGATTGTATTGTTAAACCTCCCCAAGTAGAATCTAAAATTTCATTGTCAATAGCTTCTCCTGTTTCTGGATCTACATAAAGTTCATCTGTAGTTCTTTTTAAAGTTGCAAAGTTTAAACCAACATTCCATGAGAAATTTTCATTCATAACTGGTGTACCTGTAATAGCAAGTTCTATACCGTTTGATGTAAATTTACCAGAGTTAACAGCTGCACCAAAATAACCTGAAGCTGAAGATAATGGTACATCTATACCAAGATTTTCATCTTTTCTGTTAAAATATGTAAAGTCAAAACCAAGTCTGTTTTTAAAGAACTGTAATTCAGTACCTAATTCAAATTCAGTTCTTACACCACCTTGAATAGTTGGGTTAGCTTGATTTGTATTGTTATAAAAAGGTACAGTACCATTATAGTTAGATCCTAACTGATATGTTTGTGTAGTACTACCAAATCTTGGAAAATCTGGAGCTTCTGCATAACCAACTCTTAATTTACCAAAAGATAATGCATTAGATTCGATTAATTTACTAAACAAGAAACTTCCAGAAGCTCCATATGTAAGTACTCTGTTTTCTTCAGAATATGCATTTGAGTTCCAGTCACCTCTCACAGAACCATCTAAATAAAGCATGTCTTTGTAGCCTAAAGAAGCTGTTGCAAATAAACCGTTATTTCTTTGTTCTTCGTTGTATGCAACGTAAGATGGTCTATCTTTAGATGAAGCAATTGTAAATACACCAGGGATTGTTAATCCTCCAACAGTTTCAGAAGTAATTCTTCTGTATTTGTCTTGTCTTATCTCTGTACCAACTGTTGCTGTTAAATCTAAGTCATCAGTTAAATCATTGCTGTATGTAGCAGCTGCGAAGAATTCAAAAGATGAATCTGTTAGTTCTCTTTCATAAAAAGAAGTTTGATTTAAACCTCCAAAACCAACTCTAGAATTATCTCTAAAAGTGTTTACAGTTCTTCTTAATTCTACATTTAAATTTACATTTTCTGATGCTTCATAATTTAAACCGAAGTTACCATAAGTAGCGTCTTTAGTTTGGTTTTTTGTATTGTTCTCAGTTTCAAAAAATGGAGAATCCCAATATTGAGCAGAAGGGTCTGTTGTACTTCTAATATTCCAAGTATACCATTGACCATTTTGTAAATCATTATTACGCAATCTGTCCATATCTACCTGTCTTTGAAACCATTGGTTAAAGTTAGATGCAACATTACCGTATCCACCAATAGGGTCATTTACAGTAGTTCTAAATTGGTAGTTTAAATTACTATAAACTTCTAATTTATCGTTAACATCAAAACTAGCACTAACACCAATTTGTTGTTGTTTTCTTGACGAGTTTGGCATTACACCTTCAATGTCTACATTTCTTAAATTTGCTTTTACGCTGTAACCTTCACCACCTTTGCTAAAGCTAAAAGATGTGTTGTTTGTAATACCTGTATTAAAAAAGTTTTTAACATTGTCTGGGTTTGCAGACCATGGTCTTAACTCGCCATATTCTGCTGATCCAGGAATCCAGCTATCCCAATGTCTTACTAAAGTACCATCTAATTTTGGACCCCAAGATTCATCTGCAGCATAGTTAGGAATGTTTTGACCATCTAATGTAGCAAATTGTTGAGTATAACCTCCACCATATTCATTTTGGTATTCAGGAAGTATATATACGTTAGACATTTGCATAGATTGATCTAAAACGATAGAAGTTTTTCCGTTTTTACCTTTTTTAGAAGTAATTACTACCACACCATTTTTACCAATAGGTCCGTATAATGCTGTTGCAGCACTACCTTTTAAAACACTCAAATCTTCAATATCATCAGTATTTATATCTGCTGCACTGCTAATTTTTACTCCGTCTACAACGTATAATAAATCAGACTCACCTCTTAATCTTACTAAAGCATTACCAAAACCAGTACTTGGAGCACCTAAAAGTTGAACACCCGCAACTCTACCAGCGATAGAGTTATTAATATCTACCTCTCTTGTTGTAATTAATTGCTCACCGTCAACAGATTGTTGAGCAAAACCTAAACTTTTCTTTTCTCTTTTTATACCAAGAGCTGTTACAACTATTTCATCCAATACACTTGCATCTTCAATCATAGTTACATTAATTGTGCTAGATGTACCAACAGTTTTTTCTATGGTTTTAAATCCAACATAACTAAAACTTATAACGCTTCCGCTTTTAGCTTTAATCGTGAATTTTCCATCAAAATCTGTTTGGGTTCCTTTCGCTGTTCCCTTTACAACTACACTTACCCCTGGTAAAGTGCCTGAAGAATCTGAAACAGTTCCAGATACAGTTTTTTCTTGAGCAAAAGTTATTTGCACAATAAACGCTAGTAGTAGCGTTAAAATTCCTTTAAACTTTGTTTTCATTATTTATAAAATTTGAATTAATTACGCCAAATATTATAAAATTAAGTTGATAAAACAATAAAAAATGTTAAAAAAAGTTAAAATCCTATATGATTTGTTAAAATAATTAAGATAATTGTTGATTTAGAATGTGTTTTTCCAGCCAACTGTGAGTTTGGCTTCGTTTATCAAAATGGTATTTGTTGTGTTCTGTTGAATCACAAGATTTATATTTATTTGGTTTGCGTTTTTAATAAAATTATAACCTAAACCTAAGCTCAATAAATTTTTGTAATTGTCATAAATTCTTCCAATATCAGTTATAGAATAGATATATGATTTATTAGAAGTTAGAAATCTATATTCAATATTAAAAAATGTGTAATTACTTGTAAAAATGCTTTGTTCATTAAAACCTCTTATTGAGTTTGCTCCTCCAATTCTAAAAAGTTCGTTATTTAAAAAGTTGTCAGAATTTAGGTAACCAGTTTCATTTTTAATATAAATGCTGTTTCTGTTATTAAGATCGTATATGTAAGATATAATTGTGTTGATTTTAAATTGATTTGTTTTTTGATTGTTTGATGTTCTTAGACCTATAAATGGATTTATTTCCAAATAAAATTTATTGTTAAAAAACGTATCATATTTTGGTTCTTGGTAAAATAAATGAAATCCCAAAAAAGTGCTTCTAAAACTATCAATGTTATTCTCTATCTCTATTTTTTGCAACTCCGATGAAATTTCAGAATCATAACTTATACCAAGTTTTAATTTTTTTGTAATTGTGTATTTTAGTTTAGATTTGAATGAAGTGTTTAAGAACGTACTATCTTGTTTGTATATAGAAAATGTAATTTCTGGAGTTAAATTGGAATTAAAAATATACGGAATTTCTGTTAATAATTTTAATTCTTGGCGCTCATCACCAATACGATTCCAAAATAGCTCAAACTTTTCAGCGGAATCTAAAATGTTTTGCAGTTTTAAATCGATGGTACCATTAAAATTTAATTTTCCATTTTCTTTAGAAGCAAAATTGATCAAACCGTCAAAACTGTTGTTTTGTTTTTTCTGTAAATAGAGATACAAGAGGGTGGAGTCTTTTGTAAATAATATTTCCGGAGGTTTTATTTCGCCGATAAAAGTTAATTCTTTAGAAGCATCGGAAATTTCTTTTATTTTCTTTTGATTAAAAATAGTTTTTGGTTTTATTTTAAAATAATTTTTTAACAGAGATTTTGGAAAATTTTCATACCCTTTAATAACAACCTTGTTTATGATCCTTTTTTCTGATGCTTCAATTTCTAAATTTGCAAATAAATTATCTTTACTGATATAAATATTAGTTAGTGTAACCTTAGAAAAGGATTTGCCTTCTTTGTCTAGTTGTAATGAAGCTTCTGATAATAGATTTTGTAATTGGTCAATTGGAATTGTAATAGCGTTATTTTCTTTTTTATAGTTAGGAAATATAAAATGATCATTCGTATTTAAATTGATAATTGCCTTGTCAATTTTGCTATTTAACGTGATGTATATACTTTGTACTTTCTCGGTCCTTTTGATACTATCTATAGTGTGAGTAAAGTATCCCATTTTTTTTAAATAGTTTGATATTTTAACTATTTCTAAATGAATAGATGTTGAATCCGTATGTTTTTTATCAAACTTAATTTTTTGAAAAACAGTATTTTCAATTTCGGTTTTGGAAATAATCTCTAAATTAATTTTTTGCGCAAAAAATATACTGTTAGAAAATAAAAACAATAGTAAACATATATATTGATTGATTTTTTGATTCAAAACAAGGGTAGGGTTTAGTTCAAATGTAATCTAAAATTGATAAAAATTAATGGAATAAAAATCAATTTTAAAAAATAACTCATTGATATTTGAATAATTAGAATTTATTTGTACATTTGCGGACTCTTAAAAAAGAGATAATGTTTAATTATAAACGAAAAACAGTAATAATTTAGTATGCCAACTATTCAACAATTAGTTCGTAAAGGAAGAACCAAAATAACTAAGAAGAGTAAATCGGCTGCTTTGTCGTCTTGTCCTCAAAGACGTGGCGTGTGTACTCGTGTTTATACTACAACACCAAAAAAACCTAATTCTGCAATGCGTAAAGTAGCCAGAGTTAGATTAACAAATGGTAATGAGATAAACGCGTACATCCCAGGTGAAGGACATAACTTACAAGAGCACTCGATAGTATTAGTTAGAGGTGGAAGGGTAAAAGATTTACCAGGTGTTAAATATCACGTGGTACGTGGAGCATTAGACACGGCAGGTGTTGAGGGAAGAACTCAACGTAGGTCGAAGTATGGTGCTAAACGCCCAAAAAAGTAATTTAGTAACTTTTTTAATGTAAAGACATGAGAAAAAGAGCAGCAAAAAAAAGAGTCTTATTACCAGATCCAAAGTTTAATGATCAGCTAGTAACGCGTTTCGTTAATAACTTAATGTGGAGTGGTAAGAAGTCTGTAGCGTTTAAAGTATTTTATGATGCGTTAGACCTAGTAGAAGAGAGAAAAGGAGAAGGCGAAGAAAAATCGGCTTTGGAAATTTGGAAAGATGGTTTGTCAAATGTAATGCCTCACGTAGAAGTAAGATCTCGTAGAGTAGGTGGTGCAACATTCCAAATACCAATGCAAATTAGACCAGATCGTAAAGTGTCTATGGCTATCAAATGGATGATTTTGTATACTCGTAAGAGAAACGAAAAAACGATGGCACAGCGTTTAGCAGCGGAAATTTTAGCAGCAGCTAAAGAAGAAGGAGCGGCGGTTAAAAAACGTACTGATACTCATAAGATGGCAGAAGCTAATAAAGCATTCTCTCACTTTAGATTTTAATAAGAAATGGCAAGAGATTTAACTTTAACTAGAAATATTGGTATTGCTGCACATATTGATGCAGGAAAAACCACTACAACAGAGCGTATTCTTTATTATACAGGAGTTTCACATAAAATTGGAGAAGTGCATGATGGTGCAGCTACAATGGATTGGATGGAACAGGAGCAAGAACGTGGTATTACTATTACGTCTGCAGCAACTACATGTGAATGGGTTTTTCCAAGAGTAAATGGTGAGCCTACGGATACTTCTAAAGAGTATCATTTTAATATTATAGATACACCAGGTCACGTAGATTTTACTGTAGAAGTAAATCGTTCTTTACGTGTGCTTGATGGTTTAGTGTTTTTATTTAGTGCAGTTGATGGTGTTGAGCCTCAATCTGAAACTAACTGGAGATTAGCTGATAACTATAAAGTGCCAAGAATTGGTTTTGTTAATAAAATGGACCGTCAAGGATCAGATTTCTTAGCAGTTTGCCAACAGGTAAAAGACATGTTAAAATCTAACGCAGTGCCAATCGTTTTAAACATTGGTGATGAAGAGGATTTTAAAGGAATTATAGATTTAGTAAAAAATCGTGCTATTATCTGGCATGATGAAACTCAAGGGGCTACTTTTGATGTTATTGATATTCCTGAAAATTTAAAAGCAGAAGCTCGTAAATATCGTGCTCTTCTTATAGAAGAAGTTGCAAGTTATGATGAGTCTCTTTTAGAGAAATTTATGGAAGATGAAGATTCTATTACAGAAGATGAAGTGCATAATGCACTTAGAGCTGCTGTTATGGATATGGCCATCATTCCTATGATTTGTGGATCTGCATTTAAAAATAAAGGTGTTCAGTTTCTTTTAGATGCTGTATGTCGTTATTTGCCTTCTCCAATGGATAAAGAAGGTATTGTTGGTGTTAATCCAGATACAGATAAAAAAGAATTACGTAAGCCAAGTGTAAATGAACCATTTGCTGCATTAGCTTTTAAAATTGCTACAGATCCTTTCGTAGGTCGTTTAGCGTTTTTTAGAGCGTATTCAGGTCGTTTAGATGCTGGTTCTTATGTTTTAAATAATCGTTCAGGTAAAAAAGAGCGTATTTCTAGAATCTATCAAATGCATGCTAATAAGCAAAATGCTATCGATTTTATCGAAGCTGGAGATATTGGAGCTGCTGTAGGATTTAAGTCTATCAAGACAGGAGATACTTTAACTGATGAAAAACATCCAATTGTTTTGGAATCTATGGACTTTCCAGATCCAGTAATTGGTATTGCAGTTGAGCCTAAAACAAAAGCTGATGTTGATAGACTAGGTATTGGTCTTGGTAAATTAGCTGAAGAAGATCCTACATTTACTGTAAGAACTGATGAAGCTTCAGGTCAAACTATTATTTCTGGAATGGGTGAATTACATTTAGATGTAATTGTAGATCGTTTAAGACGTGAGTTTAAAGTAGAAGTTAACCAAGGACAGCCTCAAGTTGAGTATAAGGAAGCTATTACAGCATTAGCAGAACACAGAGAAGTTTATAAAAAGCAATCTGGTGGTCGTGGTAAATTTGCTGATATTGTTTTCACTATTGAACCAGCTGATGAAGGAGTTCAAGGTTTACAGTTTGAATCTATTATTAAAGGTGGAAATGTTCCAAAAGAATTTATACCTTCTATTGAAAAAGGATTTAAAGAAGCTATGAAAAACGGTCCTTTAGCAGGATACGAAATGGATTCGATGAAAGTAACATTAAAAGACGGATCTTTCCACGCAGTGGATTCTGATGCATTGTCTTTTGAACTAGCTGCAAAAATGGGTTATAAAGCTGCTGCAAAATCTGCAAAAGCAAAAATTATGGAGCCATTAATGAAGGTAGAAGTGTTAACTCCTGAAGAAAACATGGGAGATATCGTTGGGGATTTAAATAGAAGAAGAGGTCAGGTTAACGACATGAGTGACCGTGCTGGCGCAAAAGTTGTTAAAGCTTTAGTTCCGTTATCAGAAATGTTTGGTTATGTTACTGCATTAAGAACTATGTCTTCTGGTAGAGCTACTTCTACTATGGAATTTTCACATTATGTTGAAACTCCTTCTAACGTATCTGATGATGTAATCGCAAAAGCTAAAGGTTAATCTACTAAATAATACAAGATGAGTCAAAAAATTAGAATAAAATTAAAGTCTTACGATTACAATTTAGTAGATAAATCTGCTGAAAAGATTGTAAAGACTGTTAAAAGTACTGGTGCTGTAGTAAACGGACCAATACCTTTACCAACACATAAAAAGATTTTTACTGTTTTACGTTCTCCACACGTTAACAAAAAATCTAGAGAGCAATTTCAATTAGCTTCATACAAAAGATTATTAGACATTTATAGTTCTTCTTCAAAAACTATTGATGCTTTAATGAAACTTGAGTTACCAAGTGGTGTTGAAGTTGAAATCAAAGTATAATTAAAAAAGAAAATAATTAACTTTCGGTTTAATTTTGATTAACCGAAAGTTTTTTATACTTTTGCAACCCGAATTAGAGTAGGGGAAGGCTGTTTTTGATCAAAAGTCAATAATAGTTACATGTCTGGAGCGTTTCGCGAAAGAAAAACGGAAAAAACAAAATCAGCGTTGAATTTGTTTTACGCTGTTTTTTTTTGAAGAAATTCAAAGGATAGTATGAAACGATAGTTTCGAAAATTAATATTAATAATAGACGCGCTGGATAATTATATTTATCGTCTAAAATTTTAACTAAATGTCTGGGTTAATAGGAAGAAAAATTGGGATGACCAGCTTATTTGATGCAAACGGGAAGAATATTCCTTGTACTGTAATCGAAGCAGGTCCTTGCGTTGTTACCCAAGTCAGAACCAAAGAGGTTGACGGCTACAATGCATTACAACTTGGTTTCGATGACAAAAAAGCAAAGAGTTCTAACAAAGCGTTAGATGGTCACTTTAAAAAAGCTGGCACCACTGCTAAAAAGAAGGTCGTTGAATTTCAAGGGTTTGAAGGAACTTTTAAATTAGGAGATTCTATCACAGTAGAGCAATTTACTGAGGGAGAATTTGTTGATGTATCTGGTGTTTCAAAAGGTAAAGGTTTTCAAGGAGTTGTAAAACGCCACGGTTTTGGTGGTGTTGGTCAAGCAACTCATGGTCAACATAACCGTTTAAGAGCTCCAGGTTCTATTGGTGCTGCGTCATATCCTGCAAGAGTATTTAAAGGAATGCGTATGGCCGGAAGAATGGGTGGAGATAAAGTGAAAGTACAAAACTTAAGAGTATTAAAAGTAGTTGCTGAAAAGAACTTACTTATTGTTAAAGGAGCAATTCCTGGACACAAAAATGCTTTTGTAACTATTCAGAGATAATGGAAGTAGCAGTTTTAGATATTACAGGAAAAGATACAGGTAGAAAAGTTGAACTTTCTAGCGATGTATTTGGTATAGCGCCTAACGATCACGCTATTTATTTAGATGTAAAGCAGTATTTGGCTAATCAACGTCAAGGTACTCACAAATCTAAAGAAAGAGCTGAAATTTCAGGTTCTACAAGAAAGATAAAAAAACAAAAGGGTACTGGTACTGCAAGAGCAGGTTCTATCAAGTCAGGAGTTTTTAGAGGTGGAGGTCGTATGTTCGGTCCAAGACCAAGAAGTTATTCTTTTAAATTGAATAAAAACTTAAAGCGTTTAGCACGTAAGTCTGCTTTAAGTATTCAAGCAAATGATAATAATTTAGTAGTTGTTGAAGACTTTAATTTTGAAAACCCAAAGACTAAAAACTTTGTAGATGTTTTAAAAGCCTTAGATTTAGACGCTAAAAAATCGTTATTTGTGTTAGGAAATGAGAATACAAATGTGTATTTATCATCTCGTAACTTAAAGAACTCTAAAGTAATCAATGCTTCAGAAATTAATACTTATGGTGTTTTATATGCTAATAAAATAGTAATTACTGAGGGTTCTTTAGAAGAAATTAATACTAATTTAAGCAAATAGGGATTCAAAATGAGTATTTTAATAAAACCTATTATTACGGAAAAAGCAACAAATCATAGCGAAGTATTTAACCGTTATACCTTTGTTGTAGATAAAAAAGCTAATAAATTAGAAATTAAAAATGCTGTTGAATCAGCTTATGGAGTTTCTATTTCAAGCGTTAAGACTTTAAATTATCCAATTCAAAGAAATACTAAGTTTACTAAAAAAGGTTTAGTTACTGGTATCAAGAGTGGATATAAAAAAGCTGTCGTACAATTAGCAGAGGGAGAAAGCATTGATTTTTATAACAATCTTTAAGAACAAAGACACAAAATGTCAGTTAGAAAATTAAAACCAATAACACCAGGTCAGCGTTTTAGAGTTGTAAATGGGTTCGACACCATAACAACTGATAAGCCGGAGAAAAGTTTACTTGCTCCGAAAAAAAGATCTGGAGGTCGAAACAGTCAAGGTAGAATGACAACTCGTAATATAGGAGGTGGTCATAAACAAAAATATCGTATTATCGATTTCAAAAGAGATAAGAGCGGTGTTCCTGCTACAGTTAAAACTATAGAGTACGATCCAAATCGTACAGCATTTATTGCTCTATTAAGTTATGCTGATGGTGAAAAACGTTATGTAATTGCGCAAAACGGTTTAAATGTAGGTCAAGTTATTATTTCAGGACCTGGGGTTTCTCCAGAAATTGGTAATGCTATGTCTTTAAGTGAAATTCCTTTAGGAACTACAATTTCTTGTATAGAGTTACGTCCAGGTCAAGGAGCTGTTATGGCTCGTTCTGCTGGTTCTTTTGCTCAATTAATGGCAAGAGATGGTAAATATGCAACTGTAAAATTACCTTCTGGTGAAACAAGATTAATCTTATTAACTTGTACAGCTGTAATTGGAGTTGTTTCTAATTCTGATCATCAATTATTAGTATCTGGTAAAGCAGGTAGAAGAAGATGGTTAGGTAGAAGACCAAGAGTAAATGCAGTAAGAATGAATCCTGTGGATCACCCAATGGGTGGTGGTGAAGGACGTGCATCTGGAGGTCATCCAAGGTCTAGAAATGGTATTCCTGCTAAAGGATTTAAAACTAGATCTAAGACTAAAGCTAGTAATAAGTATATTATAGAACGTAGAAAGAAATAATAAGTTATGGCAAGATCATTAAAAAAAGGACCTTACGTTCACTATAAGTTAGAGAAAAAAGTGTTAGCTAATGTAGAAGCTGGTAACAAAACTGTAATCAAAACTTGGTCTCGAGCAAGTATGATTACTCCAGATTTTGTAGGACAAACAATTGCTGTTCATAATGGACGTCAGTTTGTACCAGTTTATGTTACAGAAAACATGGTAGGGCACAAATTAGGCGAATTTTCACCAACTCGTTCTTTTAGAGGACATGCTGGTGCAAAAAATAAAGGTAAAAAATAGCAGGAAATGGGAGTTCGTAAAAAAAATATGGCAGATCAGTTAAAAGCAGATAGAAAGCAACGTGCTTTCGCTAAGCTTACTAACTGTCCTACGTCACCAAGAAAAATGCGTTTAGTAGCAGATCAAGTAAGAGGTGTTGAAGTTGAAAAAGCTTTACAAATCTTAAAATTTAGCCCTAAAGAAGCATCAATAAATTTAGAGAAATTGTTATTGTCTGCAATTGCAAACTGGCAAGCTAAAAATGAGGATGAGTCTATAGAAGACGCTAAATTATTTGTTAAATCTATATTTGTAGATAGCGCAGGAATGTTAAAAAGATTAAGACCAGCTCCACAAGGGCGTGCTCATAGAATACGTAAGCGTTCTAATCACGTTACTTTAGAGTTAGGGAGTAAAAATTTAAGTAATTAATCAAAGTAGAAATGGGACAAAAAACTAATCCAATAGGAAATCGTTTAGGAATCATCAGAGGTTGGGAATCTAACTGGTATGGTGGTAATGACTACGGAGATAAATTAGCTGAAGATTATAAGATAAGAGAGTATGTAAATGCTAGATTATCTAAGGCAAGTGTTTCTAGAGTAATTATAGAGCGTACACTTAAACTTGTAACCGTTACTATCACTACTGCAAGACCTGGTATTATTATCGGAAAAGGTGGCCAAGAGGTAGACAAGTTAAAAGAAGAGCTTAAAAAGATTACAGGTAAAGAAGTTCAAATTAATATTTTTGAAATTAAACGTCCAGAATTAGATGCAAAATTAGTTGCAGTTAGTGTTGCTCGTCAAATTGAGAATAGAATTTCTTATAAGAGAGCTACTAAGATGGCTATTCAGGCTACAATGAGAATGAATGCAGAAGGGATTAAAGTTCAAATTTCTGGTCGTTTAAATGGAGCTGAAATGGCACGTTCTGAGCATTATAAAGAAGGTAGAATTCCTCTTTCTACTTTTAGAGCTGATATCGACTATGCACTTGTAGAAGCTCATACTCAATACGGAAGACTAGGTGTTAAAGTATGGATTATGAAGGGTGAGGTTTATGGTAAAAGAGAATTATCTCCATTAGTTGGTTTGTCTAAAAAACAAAGCGGTGGTAAAGGAGGAGATAGACCTAAACGCCAACAACCTCGTAGAAGAAAATAATTTTTAAAATTAGAAATTAAAAATGTTACAGCCAAAAAGAGTAAAATACCGTAAGGTACAGAAGGGGAAAGGAAATATGTCTGGTTTATCAGGTAGAGGTAGTCAACTTTCTAACGGAATGTTTGGTATTAAGTCTATAGATCAGAATCTATTAACTTCTCGTCAAATAGAGGCAGCTCGTATTGCAGCAACTCGTCATATGAAAAGAGAAGGTCAACTATGGATTAAAGTATTCCCAGATAAGCCTATCACTAAAAAGCCTCTAGAGGTTCGTATGGGTAAAGGTAAAGGAGCACCAGATCATTTTGTTGCAGTTATTAAACCAGGAAGAATTTTGTTTGAAATAGGTGGAGTACCACTTAATGTAGCAAAAGAAGCTTTACGTTTAGCAGCTCAGAAACTTCCAGTAAAAACGAAGTTTGTAATAGCAAGAGACTTTGATATTAACGCATAATTCGAATAGAATGAAACAATCAGAAATAAAAGAATTATCCCTAGCAGATCTTAATGAGAAGTTGGGAGCGTTGCAAAAAAATTATACTGATCTTAAAATGGCTCATGCAATAACTCCGTTGGAGAATCCTTTGCAATTGAGAGGTTTAAGAAGAACTGTAGCAAGAATTGCAACAGAATTAACAAAAAGAGAATTACAATAATTCTATAGTCAGTTTTAAAGATGGAAAAAAGAAATCTTAGAAAAGAGAGAATTGGTGTTGTTTCTAGTAGCAAAATGGAGAAATCTATTGTTGTATCTGAAACTAAAAGAGTAAAGCACCCAATGTACGGTAAGTTCGTATTAAAAACGAAGAAGTATGTTGCACACGACGAAAAGAATGATTGCAACGAAGGAGATACTGTTAGAATCATGGAAACAAGACCTATGAGTAAATCTAAACGTTGGAGATTAGTAGAAATCCTAGAAAGAGCTAAATAATATGTTACAGACAGAATCAAGATTAAAAGTAGCAGATAATACTGGAGCTAAAGAAGTTTTAGTTATTAGAGTTTTAGGAGGAACTAGAAAACGTTATGCAAGTATTGGAGACAAAATTGTAGTAGCTGTTAAATCTGCAACTCCTAACGGAACTGTAAAAAAAGGTCAAGTATCTAGAGCAGTTGTTGTAAGAACTAAGAAAGAAGTAAGACGTAAAGACGGATCATATATCAGATTTGATGATAACGCTTGTGTACTTTTAAATCCTGCAGAGGAAATGAGAGGAACGCGTGTGTTTGGTCCTGTTGCTCGTGAGCTTCGTGAGAAACAATTCATGAAAATAGTATCATTGGCACCTGAAGTGCTTTAAATCATTATATAAGATGAAGAAGTTCAAAATAAAATCAGGAGATACTGTAAAAGTAATTGCAGGAGATCATAAAGGATCAGAAGGTAAAGTTTTGCAAATCATAAAGGATAAAGATAGAGTTTTAGTTGAAGGTGTAAACTTAGTTTCTAAGCACACGAAACCTAGCGCTCAAAATCCTCAAGGTGGTATTGTGAAAAAAGAAGCATCTCTTCATATATCTAACTTAATGTTAGTAGAAGGTGGTGTAGCTGTAAGAGTAGGTTATCAAGTTGATGGAGATACTAAAACTAGAATCTCTAAAAAAACTAAAAAATAAGAATAATCATGAGTTACGTACCAAGATTAAAAGCAGAATACAAAGAAAGAGTTATAAAAGCTCTTACTGAAGAATTCAGTTATAAGAATGTAATGCAAGTACCTAAGTTAGAAAAAATTGTTATTTCTAAAGGTGTTGGTGCTGCAATTGCAGATAAGAAATTAATAGATTACGCTTTAGAAGAAGTAACTAAAATTACTGGTCAAAAAGCTATATCTACGATGTCTAAAAAAGATGTTGCATCTTTTAAATTACGTAAAGGTATGCCAATTGGTGTAAAAGTTACTTTACGTGGAGATAAAATGTATGAATTTTTAGATAGACTTGTTACAGCTTCTTTACCACGTGTAAGAGACTTTAACGGTATAAAAGCTAACGGTTTTGATGGTAGAGGTAATTACAATTTAGGTATTACTGAACAAATCATTTACCCAGAGATTAATATTGATCAAGTGAAAAAAATTAACGGTATGGATATTACTTTCGTAACATCTGCAAATACTGATAAGGAGGCGAAGTCATTATTAGGAGAATTAGGTTTACCATTCAAAAAAAATTAAGAAATGGCTAAAGAATCAATGAAAGCGCGTGAGCGCAAAAGAGAACGTGTAGTTGCAAAATATGCTGAAAAAAGAAAAGCTTTAAAAGAAGCTGGAGATTATGAAGCATTGCAAAAATTACCAAAAAATGCATCACCAATAAGATTACATAATAGATGTAAACTAACTGGTCGTCCAAAAGGATATATGCGTCAGTTTGGTCTTTCTCGTGTAACGTTTCGTGAAATGGCAAATCAAGGATTGATTCCAGGTGTTAAAAAGGCATCTTGGTAGAAATCATAAATAAAGAGTAATATTAAAAATAGAATGTGTATCTTTGCACGCTCTATTTTTTTTGAGTATTAGAATTTTAACTGATTATAGGTTCGATTATCACAGATTAATCTGTAGGAAAAATAGAGGTAATTGAAAACCGTAATCGCAATATAAATAAATATGTATACAGATCCAATCGCGGATTTTCTTACTAGAGTAAGAAATGCAATCGCAGCAGGGCACAGAGTAGTAGAAATTCCAGCTTCAAATTTGAAGAAGGAAATGACTAAAATTTTGTTTGATCAAGGATATATTTTAAGCTATCAATTTAATGATGATAAAGTTCAAGGAACTATCAAAATAGCTTTAAAATATGACAGAGAAACAAAAGAGTCAGTAATTAGAAAAATTCAACGTATCAGTACACCTGGTTTGCGTAAATATGTTGGCTCTACAGAGATGCCAAGAGTATTGAACGGACTAGGAATTGCTATTGTTTCTACATCTAAAGGTGTAATGACAAATAAAAAAGCACGTCAAGAGAATGTTGGAGGAGAAGTTTTATGTTATGTTTATTAATCTATAAGAAATGAGTAGAATAGGAAAAAATCCCGTTAGCATTTCACAAGGTGTAGATGTAAACATAAAAGACAATGTTATTACAGTAAAAGGTAGTTTAGGAGAGTTATCTCAAACTATTTCTGATGGTATTTCAATTGTTATAGAAGATGGTATTATCACTTTTGATAGAGCATCAGAAAGTAAAGACCATAAAGCACAACATGGTTTAATGAGAGCTTTAGTCAGTAATATGATTGAAGGTGTAAGTAAAGGTTGGACTAAAGATTTAGAATTGGTTGGTGTTGGTTATAGAGCATCAAGTCAAGGTCAAAAGTTGGATTTAGCTTTAGGTTACTCTCATAATATAGTTTTAGAATTAGCTCCTGAAGTTAAAGTTGAAACAGTATCTGAGAAAGGGAAAAACCCAATCATTAAATTATCTTCATTTGACAAACAGTTGGTTGGTCAAATTGCTGCTAAGATTCGTTCTTTCAGAGCTCCAGAGCCTTACAAAGGAAAAGGAGTTAAGTTTGTTGGTGAATTATTAAGAAGAAAAGCAGGTAAATCTGCATAATATATAGCAATATGGCATTATCAAAGCTACAAAGAAGAGCTAGAATTAAGCGTAGAATTAGAAAAATTATTTCAGGGACTGCTACTAAACCAAGATTATCGGTTTATAGAAGTAACAAAGAAATTTACGCACAACTAGTAGACGATGAAAATGGAGTTACATTAGCTTCAGCTTCATCTAGAGATAAAGAAATAAAAGCTGAAACTAAGGTTGAGGCAGCAGCTGCCGTTGGTAAAGCAATCGCAGAAAGAGCTACTAAAGCTGGAGTTGAAATGGTTTCTTTTGATAGAAACGGATATTTATATCACGGTAGAGTTAAAGTATTAGCTGATGCTGCAAGAGAATCTGGTTTAAAATTTTAAGAAATTATGCAAGGTTATAAAAACGTAGAAAGAGTTAAACCAAGTGGACTAGAGCTTGTAGATAGATTAGTAGG
>TARA_R110002167_G_scaffold51679_1_pt1 | contig 24384 bp, 21 predicted proteins | sample TARA_R110002167 | Tara Oceans TARA_R110002167 (sample SAMEA4398238) | marine metagenome | biome: Polar Biome; feature: [MES] marine water layer (ENVO:01000295) within the mesopelagic zone...; material: water (ENVO:00002006), including particulate matter (ENVO:01000060) such as......
TTTCCCCTGAGTTGCTTCGCTTCAGGGCAGGTTCGTTACTTTTTTGACCTGCAGCAAAAAAGTGACAATCGAAATGGGGAAAGAATCGGTAAAGCTATAGTAACCGTTTCTTACCAACGCAGAATGGCCTCGCCAAGCCTCGGAATGACGAGGAAAGGCCTAACTGCGAACCCTTGTAGAAGGTCCGTGGGAAGGCAAGGGTGTGGCAGTCTCTCCACTGTTGAGATTCCTTCGCCTTCCAACGCAGAATGCCCAATCAAAGTCTCGGAATGACGAATTATACCACAAAGATTGCACACCGCTGGACTGCGGCATTGATGCCATCTTGATTACTGCGTGTTTAAAATGTTAATTCTCGTAAATGCGATTTACCCATAATTTTAAGTGGCTAATTTTGAAATTATTTTAACGCCTAATTGAAGGTGTATTACTTAATTTTTGGTTTAATGGATGAAAAATACACCCAAGTAATAAATAAAACTTGTAGGGGTATTCTGAACCATAAATAAGCCGGACCATTACCTTCATGTGTTGCATTTTGATAATCGATCTGTTCCAATGAAGCCTTGATATTAGCAGGCAGTAGCAGGATAAAAAAAATGATCAGTAAGCTGGCTGTGGCAGTTTTAAACTGAGGCACATGTAGTCCTATAGCTCCAAGGATTTCGATTATGCCTGTAAAATAAACAAGCTCTTTTTTGTAGGGTATGAAGTCAGGAACCATCATTGCCATTCCATCTGTGAACATAAAGTGTCCTAAAGCGGTGAAAAGTAACATGACTGAGAAGCCTATCCTGGCAGCTAGAGAGTAATTATAAACGCCATGTACAAGCTTTATGTATCCAATTGAAAATACAGTTATTGTGATTAAAAGGAGAAAAGGTTTCATGTTTTTTTTCCAAAGGTGGGGAAAATTTTTCCTTGAGAAAATGAACCTAAGTTAAGAAATTCGCTTTCTTATTCTGCTTAATGCTTGAGGCGTTACTCCTACGTAAGAGGCAATGTATTTGAGAGGGATTTCTAAGATTAGGTTGGGCCGTTTTTTAAAGAGCTCCCTGTACCTTTCTTCAGCGGTTTGTTCTAAAAAGGAAAGTTCTCTACCGGATTTTATCAAAAATTGGCTTTCTGCAGCCAACCTTCCTATTGTATTTCCAACATTGGTGTTGGCGTAAACAAACTGTAAGTCTTCATGAGAAATGCGCCAAAGAGTTGTTGGGGTCATGGTTTCCACTTGATAAGTACAAGGTTGTCTACTTAAAAAGGAATCATAAGCACTGACAAATTGCCCTTGAAAGCAGAAGCCAAAAGTTAAATCATTGTCTATTTTGGGAATAAATAGCCTGACAATACCTTTTTCGATAAAAGACAAATGAGATTCTGTCTCTCCAGCTTTCAACAGACTGAATTTTTTAGGATAATCGGTTTTCTTAAGCTTGGAAGAAAAAATGCCCCAATCTTTGTCAGAAATACCCACCAGTTGCTCAAAATAATTTCTTATCTGCTCCATATTACTGTTTTGCGGATTTCTGAAGTAAAATAGTGTAAAACATTAAGGTATCAATGGGTAGTAAACTTTCCAACAAAATAGCATGAATAAAAGAATAGATTTTAAATGAGTTTGTTCGGATACTTCCATTTTACGGAAGTCCTTACTTAGCTCTTTGGAGCTTTTAACAAATATTAAATTATATAAAGTGGTGTAATTCAGTGTTTATCGTTTTTTTTGGTTGGCTCTCTTCCAAAGAGCAATGAAATTACAATCCTTTGCTAAAAAGATTCGTTTATTATCTAAGTAAGCTTTTACCGGATCAAGTGAATCCGGATAAAGCCGATCCAATTTTTGAGAAGTAAGATGAAAAATATACGATCCAAGAGAATTTTCACTGACCCCGGTTTAGGCCTATTTCAGCAGGATATAAGGACCTATAATACCGAAGATTATAAAGTATGGGAAACCCTTTTTATCAAACAGTCAAAAAAACTACCGGAAGTGGCGGCAAATGCATATAGGCAGGGGTTCCAAGCTTTGCGCTTGTCTGAAGAAAAGATAGTGAACCTAAAAGAGGTCTCCTACCGATTAGGAATGAATACCGGATGGCGGGTACAGGTGGTACCTGGTCGGGTTAGTGAACACTTGTTTTTTAGTCTACTTCAGGGCAAGAAATTCCCTGTTACCTCTTGGCTAAGAAGATTGGATGAATTGGATTATCCAATAGAGCCGGATTTGTTTCATGATGCTTTTGGCCATTTGCCCTTGTTGATGAATGAAAGCTTTTCCCAATTTTTACAAGGTTTAGCCGCTATTTCTTTAAGGTATATAGACAACCCATTGGCTTTAGCCTTGCTAGAAAGGGTTTATTGGTACACTGTGGATTTTGGTCTAATTAAAGAAAAAGATGGGCTCAGGGCCTATGGTGCAGGCATACTTAGTTCCTCGGGAGAAATGTATTATAGCCTTTCAGATGAGCCCAAGCATTGTGCCTATGAGGTAGAGGAGGTTATGAATACTCCATTTTGGAAAAATAAATTTCAAGACAAGTATTTTATTGTGAATAGTTTCGAAGAACTAACGAACTCTCTTCCACTTATTGAGGAAAAAGTAGCCGAACTTTTGCAAAAAGCGGAGTAAAAACGGGTGATTTTAACGGAATTTTTTAATCTTAGCACTTCTTTTTCCATAATAATCCAATCACCTTATGTTCGTCCTGATTAAGAAGTTCTTATTGTTAGTTTTATTATTGCCCACCACTTTTTTTCTCCAAGCTCAGGAGATTGACAGTTTAGATATTTATTTGGCCATAGGCCAGTCCAATATGGCGGGGAGGGCAGATATTTTAGCTGATTTGGAAGCGCCGGTGGAAAGTGTTTATCTCTTTACCGGAAAAGAATGGTTACCGGCAGCCAATCCATTAAACCTCTATTCCACCGTGAGGAAAGTGGTGAGCATGCAACGGCTTAGTCCTGCCTATGGATTTGCCAGGAAAATGCAAAATTACAACCAAGATAGAAAAATTGGCCTAGTGGTCAATGCAAAAGGAGGCAGTGTAATAGATGAATGGCTTCCCGGTACCCTGTTTTTTTCTGAAATTATAGACCGAGCTAGACTTGCCGCAGAAAGTGGTAAAATAAAAGGAATTATTTGGCATCAAGGTGAAGGAGATGTTAAGGAAGCAGATCAGTATTTAGGTAAAATTAGTCATTTGATTACTGCCTTACGTGACAGCTTGCAGTTACCGGGTTTACCTTTTGTGGCCGGGCAATTGTCAAATGACAAAAGTAATAGAAAAGCACTTAATGATACCTTGTTAAACCTTCCCAAGGTTGTACCTTTTACGGGGCTGGCCCTATCTTTTGGTACAACTACCTTTGATAGTACGCACTTTGATAGTCCGAGTCAGGTTTTATTGGGAGAGCGATATGCTGATCAAATGATACAATTAATGGAAGAAAAAAAGAAAAGGAAAAGCTTTTCCTTTGGCGTGTTGTCAGACATACAATATGCTGATGTAGAGACCGTTGGAAAGCGAAACTATAGAGGCACTTTGGAGACCCTTAGGCGAACCATTCCTTATTTAAACGCTTACGATCTTAAATTTACAGTACACCTTGGGGATTTAATAGATCGTGATTTCGAAAGTTTTGAAGCCCCTTTATCCATATTAGAAGAGAGTAATGCTCCCGTTCATTACGTTTGGGGAAATCATGATTTTTCAGTTTTGGATAGCCTTAAACAAAAAGTTGGCAATAAAATAGGGAACGAAAAAGGATACCATTCCTTCGAGATTGGAGACGTGGTTTTTATGATGGTAAATGGTATGGACATAAGTGTAGGAGGCCATCAGGAAGGTTCTACCCAACACGATGAAGCATTGAAGATGATGCAGATTTTAGAGGCAGAAGGAGCAAACAATGTAAAACCTTGGAATGGAGGCGTAGGTAAGGAACAATTGGAATGGATGGAAGCGGTGGTCAATAAAGCTGAGGAAGAAGGAAAACGTGTTGTCGCTTTTTGTCATTACCCGCTATTGCCGGAGAATGGGCTCCACTTGCTCAATCATAAAGAAGTGTTGGAGAGCATAGGTAACTCTCCTGCCATGGTTGCTTGGCTTTCCGGACATCATCATGCGGGCAATTATTATATGGATGAAAACGGGATGCACCACCTGACTTTTTTAGGTATGGTGGAGGCTGAATCTCCTGCCCTAGGTGCCATTGTGACGGTAGAAAAAGATAAATTAATAATTCATGGCATAGGAGATGAAGAGGATCGAATCCTGAATTTCAGGTAAATACCCTGCCTTTAAATTTTCTTTTCCAAAAGGCCTGAGGACTTTCCGCTTTTGGTACTGGATTAATTTTTATATTTGCTGCCTAAATAGAAAATTATGTACACCCGTTTTGCTAAATTCTTTTACTTCCTATCAATAGGATTATTTTTGTTCGTTTTTCTGTATGCTTATGCTTCCATGCCGGACTTTGCCACCTACGAGCAAAACAGCAAAGGATTGCCTGTAAAGCAATTAAGTAAGGAAAGCTTCTTTTATTTTACAGTCATTCTGTTTTTTGTTTACAATGTCCTTTTGGTAATTCCGGGGAAAATGATAGAAATGAAAGGAAGGAATGCCTTACGCAGACTTTTTCCGGTAGGAGATATTTATAGAGATCGGATTTTAGCATGGATATATTCCTTTATCGGTGTACTTAATCTATGCGTAAGTATCATGGTTTTTTATATCCATAGCCTCACCAATCAAAATGAGATTAGAAATTCTGAATACAATGTTTTCTTTTACCTTGTCCCCATTTTGCTGGCAGCATGGGTTATAGGCTTATTTTTATTGCTGGTAGGAAAAATGAAACAGGTAAAAACAGGTACAGTTTAAGGCAGATAACAGTTAAAATATGGCAGGAAACGTACAATACACCGAAGATAGTATAAAGTCCCTCGATTGGAAAGAGCATATCCGCTTAAGACCGGGTATGTACATTGGAAAGCTGGGAGATGGAAGTGCACAAGATGATGGGATATATGTTTTGGTGAAAGAAATCCTTGACAACAGTATCGATGAACACATGATGGGAAATGGTCGAACCATTGAGGTGAAGATCAGCGAGCACAAAGTGGAAATCAGAGATTATGGTAGGGGAATTCCGTTGGGAAAGGTCATCGATTGTGTTTCCAAGATCAATACAGGGGGAAAATATGACTCCGGTGCATTCCAGAAATCGGTAGGATTAAATGGGGTTGGTACCAAAGCAGTGAATGCCTTATCTGAATATTTTAAGGTTCAGTCTTTTAGAGAAGGTCAAACAAAAGTTGCAGAGTTTAATAAAGGAGAACTGATAGAAGACCGTCCGGTGGTCAAAACCTCGGAAAGAAATGGGACCAAAATTGTTTTTTCTCCGGATCCTACTGTCTTTAAGAACTACCATTTTATACCGGAATACCTTGAAAATCAAATTTGGAACTATGCATTCCTGAATAGTGGGTTGACCATTAATTTTAATGGAGTCAAATATTTTTCTCAGAATGGTCTGCTGGACTTGTTGGACCGAAAAGTAGATGATGATAGCAGAAGATACCCGACCATACACCTCAAGGGCAATGATATTGAAATGGCCCTTACCCATACCAATCAATATGGTGAGGAGTATTATTCCTTCGTGAATGGCCAATTTACCACTCAAGGTGGAACTCATTTGGCCGCATTTAGGGAGTCTATTGTTAGGTCAATCAGAGAGTTCTTCAAAAAAGATTATGATGCCGCAGATATTCGACAAGGTGTTGTGGCTTCTATTGCGGTTAGGGTTATGGAACCTGTTTTTGAATCCCAAACTAAAACAAAATTAGGCTCTCACAGCGTCGGACCTGATGGCCCCACCTTGCGGACGTTTGTTAACGATTTTGTGAAGGTAGAACTTGACAATTACCTGCACAAGCATCCGGATACTGCCAATGCCATTCTCAAAAGAATTCTTCAGTCGGAGAGGGAAAGAAAAGAAATCTCAGGCATAAAGAAATTGGCCAATGAGAGGGCCAAAAAAGCCAATCTGCACAATAAGAAATTAAGAGATTGTAGGGTTCATTATGATGACAATAAGGCAAAGGATGAGCAGAAAAATGAAACCATGCTCTTTATTACAGAGGGTGACTCAGCATCCGGATCAATCACCAAGTCAAGGAATGTGCAGACTCAAGCTGTGTTTTCCTTAAGAGGAAAGCCACTCAATTGCTTTGGGATGACCAAAAAAGTGGTGTATGAAAATGAAGAGTTTAACCTTTTGCAGCATGCCTTAAATATTGAAGATGGGATTGATGGATTGAGGTATAGAAAAATTGTAATTGCAACTGATGCCGATGTGGATGGTATGCATATTCGCCTCTTGATCATGACCTATTTTCTACAATTCTTCCCGGATTTGGTGAAAAATGGACACCTTTTTATACTTGATACACCACTTTTTAGGGTGAGAAACAAGAAGGAAACCATTTATTGCTACTCTGATGAGGAGCGACAGCGTGCCATACATAAATTAGGTAAAACGTCAGAGATTACGCGATTCAAGGGGCTAGGTGAAATATCTCCTAGTGAATTTGGAGGCTTTATTGGTGAAAATATCCGTTTGGAACCTATTATCTTAAATAAGGAGACGAAAATTGCCGATTTGCTTGGCTTCTATATGGGGAAAAATACTCCTACCAGACAAGAATTTATTATTAATCGCTTAAAGGTTGAAAAAGACCTGGATCTGGGAGCAGAGGATAAGGCAAATGGGGAAGATAGCGAAGAAAAGGAAGTTGCGTAGAGGGGAAGTAAATATTCCGTTATAAGTTCTGTTTCACCTAAGCAGATCGAGGCTAATTAATAAAGTCAGAGGTTATTTTCTGAGGCTTACCTAAGCATAATAATGAACCGTTGCCGGTAGTAAAATTTTTCATATATCAACCTATTTATAGGCGTTAAGTGTTTTGAGGTATTACTCAAAAACTCAAGTAAAAATGAAGTTAATTCATGAGTGAAGAAAAAGATTTACCAATAGAAGGAAATGAAGGCTTACAAAATGTTGTGCCTGTTTCCGGAATGTATCAAGATTGGTTTTTGGATTACGCTTCCTATGTTATTTTGGAGCGTGCAGTACCTGCGATAGAAGATGGCTTTAAGCCTGTACAACGCAGGATCATGCACGCCATGAAAGAAATGGATGATGGCCGTTTCAATAAAGTCGCCAATATCATAGGGCAATCCATGCAATACCACCCTCATGGTGATGCCTCCATTGGTGATGCCATAGTGAATTTAGGGCAAAAGGACTTGCTGATAGAAACCCAAGGTAACTGGGGAGACGTTAGAACCGGAGACGGAGCTGCTGCTGCCAGGTATATTGAGGCGAGGCTTTCCAAGTTTGCACTGGAGGTAGTTTTTAATCCCCAAACAACAGAATGGCAACTTTCCTACGATGGAAGAAAAAAAGAACCGGTAACTCTTCCTGTTAAGTTCCCTTTATTATTGGCACAAGGAGTAGAAGGTATTGCTGTTGGCTTGAGTACAAAAATCCTTCCTCATAACTTCTGTGAATTGATTGAGGGCTCAATCCAAATCCTAAAAGGAAAGAAAACCAATATTCTTCCCGATTTCAATATGGGAGGCTATGCCGATTTTTCGGAGTACAATGAGGGCCTTAGGGGAGGGAAAGTTAAAGTCCGAGCTAAAATAGAAGAAGACGATAACCGAACTTTGTTGATCAAAGAAATTCCTTACGGAACTACCACCAACTCCCTGATTGAGTCCATCATCAAGGCCAATGATAAAGGGAAGATAAAGATCAAAAAAGTTGTTGACAACACCGCAAAGGATGTTGAAATAATGGTTCAATTGGCACCGGGTCAGTCCCCCAATATGACCATTGATGCGCTGTATGCCTTTACAGACTGTGAAGTAAGCATTTCACCCAATGCTTGCGTAATTATTGATGACAAGCCTGTTTTCCTTTCTGTTAACAAAATATTGGAATACAACACCTTCCAAACAAAGGATTTGTTGAACCAGGAATTGGAAATTAGGAAAAGTGAATTGTTAGAGAAATTGCTCTTCTCTTCACTTGAAAAGATATTTATCGAGAACAGGATTTATCGGGATATTGAGGAATGTGAAACCTGGGAAGCTGTTATTGAGACAATAGATAAAGGCCTTGAGCCATTTAAACCTGAGTTTTACAGGGAAATCACCAAGGAAGACATCATTCGGTTGACCGAAATTAAAATCAAACGTATTTCTAAGTTTGATACCTTCAAGGCAGATGAGCTGATGAGGAAACTGAATGAAGAATTAGAGGAAGTGAACCATCACCTGCAAAACCTAACCGATTATGCCATTCAATATTACTCCGACTTATTAAAAAAATATGGCAAGGGAAGGGAAAGAAAAACAGAAGCCAGAACATTTGATACCATTGCTGCCAATATCGTAGCAGCTAACAATGCCAAATTGTATGTAAACAGGGCCGATGGTTTTGTAGGCTATGGTTTGAAAAAGGATGAATTCGTTTGCGAGTGTTCAGACTTGGATGATATCATAATTTTCCGAAGAGATGGTGTATGTATGGTAACCAAAATTCAGGACAAAGGGTTTGTAGGTAAAGACATTATCCATGTGGCAGTCTTCCGGAAAGGGGATGAAAGGATGGTATACAACCTGATTTATTTGGATGGAGGTTCGGGAAGAACGATGATCAAGAGATTCCAGGTACTAAGTGTAACGAGGGATAGAGAATACGTACTTACCAAAGGTACCAAAGGAACTAAAGTGCTTTACTTTACAGCAAATGCCAATGGGGAAGCAGAAATTGTAACTGTTTTCCTTACTGCCGGGGCCAAGGCAAGGGTTAAGGTGTTTGACTTCGATTTTAAAGATCTGGAAATCAAAGGACGTGGGGCCAAGGGAAATATCCTCACAAAATACCCTGTTAGGAAAATCCAACTTAAAATGGAAGGAGTGTCTACTTTGGGTGGATTGGACATTTATTTTGACCCTTCTGTAGGTAGGTTAAATACGGATGAAAGAGGAGACTTTGTAGGGAATTTCTTAGGAGAAGACAAAGTATTGGTCTTCTATAAAGATGGAAATTATGAGTTGACCACCTTTGAATTGACCAACCGGTATGAACCGGAGAATATATTATTGATCGAAAAATATGACCCTGAAAGCGTGGTGTCATCCATTTATTATGATGGTGTAAATAAGATGCATTATGTGAAAAGGTTCGTGATCGAAACTTCTACCTTAAACAAGAAATTTAACTTTATCTCAGACCATAAGCAATCCAAGCTAACCGTGGTTTCCACAGAGAAGCAGCCTCAGGTAAAAGTTAAATTTAAGCTGGACAAAGAAGTAGAAGAAAAGGTTTACGATATGGATATGTTGATAGATGTAAAAGGATGGAAATCTGTCGGCAATCGATTAAGCAACCATAAAGTGATAAATATTTCTTTGGTGGAATCAGCCAAACCGGAAAAGAAAAAGGAGAACCCCGTAAAAAACAATGATTCGGAGGAATCCAAAAATGGTTCAGGAGAAGATGATGACAAAGAACAGTTAGGGCTGTTTTAACCCATACCGCTATGGAGCAATTGGACAAAGATGAACTGGCTTTTCTAGCCTATCTTTCCGACTACGTCACTCCCCATAAAAAAGCTTTGATAGACAAAGTACTGGGAGAGAGGACTCGATACATAACTCTTGTTCTAGAAAATATTTATAAACCTCACAATGCCTCAGCCGTTCTTAGAACGGCTGATTGCTTTGGTATTCAGGATGTTCATGTCATTGAGGGCGATAACAGTTATGATATCAATCCCTATGTTACCAGAGGAGCCGCTCAATGGGTAGACTTGCATAAATATGACAATGCATCGGGAAATGCAACAGAGGATTGTATCAAACAACTCAAACATAAAGGCTATAAAGTTGTGGTCACTAGTCCCAGAGAAGGTAGTTTGCCGGTGAGTGATTTGTCCATAGATCAGCCGCTTGCTCTGATTTTTGGCAATGAACATGAGGGAGTAAGTCAAGCGGCCATGGAAGCGGCAGACGGTTTGGTGCATATACCCATGAAAGGATTTACTGAAAGTTTTAATATTTCAGTGAGTGCAGCCATTTGCCTGTATGCACTTCAGGAAAAAATCGGAGGGGAGTCAATGGATAATTATTCATTAAATGAGGAAGAAAAGTTAAAGTTAAAGTACCGCTGGTACCAAGAGATAGTCAAGCATTCTGCAGCCCATAAACGGGCATTTTTTCATAATAGAAAATAAGGACTGCCGGCTTTAATATCGATTTATTTCCTTAGGAATTCTTCCACATGAAGATGGAGACTCTGTCTTTTGATGAGTAATTCGAGACATGATTTAGGCTTTTTTTGACCGCATCGCTTTAACTTTAGAGATGGATGAGTCCTCCAGAAATTTTTCGTAGGCCTCGGTTTCTCTACCATAAAGCGCAATTTTACCAAGATGGTCACTATGGATTCCAAAACCGTATCTTTTGGTTAAAGGTGAAGCCCTTAAACAAGGTTGGCCCTTAGAAAAAAAAATGTTTCTTGCTTCTGGGTACTCCTTTTGGCTAAGGTCATTGCGCAGGGCATAAATTTCAAATAGCAATTCATCTGAAGTGAATCGGTATGGCTCCTTGCTAATCATTTCATATTGAAGGTTGGCAACTGATTTTTTATGGCCCTTTAGTGGAGGAACTTGTCCATTTTCTGCCAGGCAATCAGCGGCAACTTCAATAAAGGTATTAAAGTAATTGGTGGAATGTACTTTCATATTTTAAAATGAGAAGGTAAGGTAAGCAACTTGTTTATTTGTTCACAAAATATTAAAACCATATGGTTTCAGATAAATCTAAACAATTTTAATGTTATTCAATCGGTCCGTTACCATTTTTCTATTTAATAAGGTAGCCTTATAGCTGGTGAAAAAAAACTATTGCGAGTTTTCTACAATAAAGTTGGCAAAAAGCAGAAATTTCGAGGCTAAAAAAGAAAGTTGATTTTTTATTTGGAATATTCCGAGTGGGGAAGGTTTTAGGCTACTGAGCCATAGGAAGATTAGCCCGGATTGAGTCATAGCATGTTTATTTCGGGTTGAAGAAGTGGAAATAATTTTTTTTCCTGATTACTTTAATGAATGAATAAGATAAGCAAGGGCTAATCTTTTTATTTAACCCGCCGAATTTGCATATTTGCAGTTCATAAATCAGGAAAATGCTTTACTTTTGGGGCCTTGCGCTATAATCGTAAAAAATACACTGGTTTTGGCGAAGAATGAGTTTAAAAGCACCTGTTTGTAAAGGTGATTTATCATAAATAAAAGGAATGCATGTCAAGTAGTGGTAATGAGATTAAAGTAACATTTCCTGATCAGTCTGTCAGGGTTTTTGAAAAGGGAGTAACCAGTTTAGAAATAGCATTAAGCATCAGTGAAGGTTTGGCCAGAAATGTATTGGCAGCCAAAATCAATGGTGAGATTTGGGATGCTACAAGGGCTATCGACCAAGATGTAAGCATCGAGTTGCTTACCTGGAAAGATGAAGGTGGGAAATCTACCTTTTGGCATTCTTCTGCCCACTTGTTGGCAGAAGCATTGGAAGCCTTATATCCCGGTATTAAATTTGGAATAGGCCCACCTATTGAGAATGGGTTTTATTATGATGTAGATTTTGGAGACAAAACCTTAGAAGGGGCGGAGTTAGAAAAAATAGAAGCCAAGATGATAGAGTTGGCTCGTCAGAAGAATGAATTTGTCAGAAAAGACATTTCCAAGCAGGATGCCGTTGGCTATTTTAAGGAAAAAGGGGATGAGTACAAACTAGACCTACTTGAGAGGTTAGAAGACGGAACCATTACCTTTTATGAGCAAGGAGGATTTACAGACTTGTGTAGAGGGCCCCATATTCCACACACTGGTTATGTCAAAGCGGTTAAATTGCTGAATATCGCCGGGGCTTATTGGCGAGGGGATGAGAAAAATAAAATGCTTACCCGTATTTATGGCATTACCTTTCCGAAGGCGAAGGAATTGAAAGAATACCTTCACATGCTTGAGGAAGCGAAGAAAAGAGACCATAGAAAACTTGGCAGGGAATTGGAGTTATTCACTTTTTCCGAGAAAGTTGGCTTAGGACTGCCATTATGGTTGCCCAAAGGCACCTTATTGCGAGAGCGTTTGGTTTCTTTTCTAAAGAAAGAACAGGATCATACAGGTTATCAGCAGGTAATCACTCCTCATATAGGGCATAAGGCATTGTATGAAACATCCGGACATTATGAGAAGTATGGTAAGGATTCATTTCAGCCAATAGCTACTCCACATGAAGGTGAGGAGTTTTTATTGAAGCCAATGAACTGCCCTCATCACTGTGAAATTTACAAACATAAACCGAGGTCTTATAAGGATCTCCCGGTAAGGTATGCCGAGTTTGGTACCGTCTATAGGTATGAGCAAAGCGGTGAGTTGCATGGGTTGACCAGGGTACGTGGTTTTACCCAAGATGATGCCCATATATTTTGTAGGCAGGATCAGGTAAAAGAAGAGTTTATCAAAGTAATTGACTTGGTATTGTATGTTTTCAAGGCCTTGGGTTTTGACAATTACACGGCGCAAATTTCTTTGAGAGACCCTGACAATATGGAAAAATATATTGGGGATGAGGAAGCGTGGAATAAAGCAGAGCAAGCCATTATAGAGGCAGCAGAAGAAAAAGGACTGGACACAGTGACAGAAACCGGAGAGGCGGCTTTTTATGGGCCGAAACTGGACTTTATGGTCAAAGATGCTTTGGGAAGAAGTTGGCAACTGGGAACCATACAGGTAGATTATCAGTTACCCCAACGGTTTGAATTAGAATATACCGGTTCAGACAATCAAAAACACAGGCCGGTGATGATTCACAGGGCTCCGTTTGGATCTTTGGAACGATTTGTGGCAGTATTGATAGAGCATTGCGCAGGTAACTTCCCACTTTGGCTGGCCCCTGAGCAATTAGTGATTTTGCCTATATCGGAAAAATATGCCGAATATGCCTCTAAGGTAAAAGCATTATTGGCAGACAATGACATAACAGGTGAGATTGACAACCGAGATGAGAAGGTTGGTAGGAAAATCAGGGATGCTGAAGTAAAGAAGATTCCATTTATGGTGATTGTAGGGGAGAAAGAGCAGGAGGAAAACAAAATATCACTAAGAAAACATGGAGAAGGTGACATTGGCTCATTTGAATTGAGCGCATTTGTGGACTTCTTTCAGGGAATCATTAGGGAATCATTGAATAAATAACAGGAATATAATTTGTTGATTTTTAATATTTAAAAAATTATTAGATATTTGCAATCTGAAACTTTAAAAAACAACCATAACTATTTTGAGAGGAAAAAGAACTTATACTCCGAGACAAGAGGAACCATATAAAGTAAATTCAAAAATTAGGGCCCGAGAGGTCAGGGTTGTAGGAGATTTTGTAGAGGGAGGAAACGCGGTTATGGCGACTGACAAAGCAGTAGCATTGGCCGAGGAAAATGGGCTTGATCTCGTTGAAATTTCTCCTTCCGCTTCACCACCGGTATGTAAGGTGATCGATTATGCTAAGTTCAAATATGAACAAAAGAAAAAGCAGAAAGAGATCAAATCCAATGCTGCCAAAACTGTAGTGAAGGAAATTAGGTTTGGTCCCAATACTGATGATCATGATTTCGATTTTAAATTGAAACATGCCATCAACTTCTTAAAAGATGGTGCCAAAGTGAAGGCATATGTCCATTTTGTTGGCCGTACCATTGTTTTTAAGGAAAGAGGGGAAATGCTTCTATTGAAATTTGCTCAGGCTCTAGAAGACTATGGTCAGGTAGAGCAACTACCAAAAATGGAGGGGAAAAGAATGAATATATTTGTTTCTCCGAAAGCAGGTAAGAAATAATTCAACTAATATATATACGGTAATGCCAAAAGTTAAAACTAAATCAAGTGCTAAGAAAAGGTTCAAGCTTTCTGGGTCTGGAAAGATAAGAAGGAAGCATGCTTTCAAAAGCCACATTTTGACTAAAAAGTCTACCAAAAGGAAGAGAAATCTTACCAAAATGGGAGTCGTACATGAGTCTGATGAGGGCAGAGTAAAAGCAATGCTTAGAATCTAATCAAAAATTATCAGGTTATTTAATTCACCAGGCCTTTGGTAAACAAGTCTTTTCAGAAAAACTGAAAGCACCAAAAGTCAAAAACTAAAACAAAAATGCCAAGATCGGTCAATTCAGTAGCTTCAAGAGCTAGGAGAAAAAAAGTATTAAAAGCAACCAAAGGTTACTTCGGAAGAGGTAAAAACGTTTGGACTGTAGCAAAAAACAAGTATGAAAAAGGACTTCAGTATGCTTACAGGGATAGAAAAGTAAAGAAAAGAGAATTCAGAGCACTTTGGATTCAAAGAATCAACGCCGGAGCCAGACAATATGGCATTAGCTACTCTCAATTTATGGGATTGCTTAAAAAAGCGGAGATTGATCTTAATAGAAAGGTACTTGCAGATCTTGCAATGAACCATCCGGTAGCTTTCAAAGCTATCGTTGAGAAAGTAAAATAAGAAGCTTTTAAGCTATAGTTAAAAACCCTCCTTGGAGGGTTTTTTTATGCCCTTTTTTTCCAATCTACGATTGAGCATCTTGTCTGCACCAAAGTTTGTTTTTTTTTGTGAAGATAGATGAAAAGGGACGCCTACCTCCCATTATTATTAATGTTTTCTTTTGGAAAGCTATGTTGTGAAAATAAGGTATTCAGTTGGAGGAATTGTTTTCAAATCGCAAGGTCACAGCAATATTGATTCTGTTGAGCCAATAGAAAGACCCGGAACTGGATTTATATTGGATTTAATACAGCTAATTATGAGATGTTTCCAGCCTTGCCTATTACCAAGTTTTAGAATCAAACCTTAAAAAGGTTTATTTTTTGAAATTTTCCTTATATTACTCAAGGTTTACCTATCAATTGAAAGCCATTAGCCTTATTTTGATTATTTAAGCCTAAACTAATAAAAGGGAGGTGTTTTACCACATAAGGTATGCCGCCAATACGAGGATTGTGTAAATGAGTTGGATGAAAGGAGAGGGCATAAAAAAAGGTCTCTAAATATAAGAGACCTTTTGATGAGTAGCGAGGAGGGGAGTTGAACCCCTGACCTCAGGGTTATGAATCCTGCGCTCTAACCATCTGAGCTACCTCGCCAATTGGGAATGCAAATATGTGAGTATAATCCTTGAATTGCAAATCAAGTACCTAAAAAATAATGCACTTTTTACAACTAGAATAAAAAAAGCCATGGAGAAAATCAAATTTGTTTCAGATTATCAGATAAATAGCTCCAAAAAGATTATTTATCCATATTTAAGCACAGCAAGTGGATTGTCACAATGGTTTGCCGATGATGTAGTAATTAATGAGGATAAAGTTTACAATTTCATTTATGATGGCGAAGATCATTATGCACGGGCAGTTATTATGCGGACCAATCATCATGTCAAATTTGAGTTTTTTGACCCCGGTGAAGAGGAAGAGGGTGTAGATGCTGAGCATTCTTTCATCGAATTTAAGCTTGACGAAAATGAATTAACACAAACCATTTATCTTCGTGTAATAGAATATGGCGATGCCTTTGACGAGCAGGAGCAGCAATCAATATGGGAAGGATTAATAGGTTCGCTCAAAGAGATTATTGGCGGATAAAATGGCTTTAAATTATCATTTTTAACTTAATATGCTCAATTTTGTCAAAGGCTTAACCCTGCAGTTTAAATGCAAAGCAAGCATGTACCGTAAGCTGATGAAATATGCTTCCATAAATTAGTAGTAAATCTCTATCAGTAATTGGTGCAAATAGCGTTGATACCTATACCCACTAGAATGGCGATTGGCTATTTTGTGTTGACAAATGAAAAGTAAAAGCATTGAATGAAAAAATTAGATAAGCTGGTATTGGGGTCATTCCTCAGTCCTTTTCTGCTTACTTTTATCGTGGTAGATTTTATTTTACTCACGGTGAATATGCTTAAATATTTCGATGAGATTTTTGGGAAGGACCTGCCTTTTATGGTCTATATGGAACTCATTGGTTATTTTGTGATAAGCATTTCTCCCATGGCCTTGCCGTTGGCGGTGTTGCTTTCTTCTTTGATGACCTTTGGTAACTTGGGAGAACACTTTGAGTTAACCGCCATCAAGAGCAGTGGCATTTCCCTTAACCGAACAATGCTTCCGATAGGTGTATTTGTCGCCATCGTTACTATTTTGGCATTTTTATCCAATAATTACATTGTTCCTCGGGTAAACCTGAAGACATTTAGTCTATTGTATGATATCCGGATGAAATCTCCTGCCTTTGATATCAAAGAGGGGGTGTTTTATAATGGAATACCGGGATATAGCATTAAGGTTAATAATAAATTGGACGAAGTGCGGCTCCAAGATGTATTGATTTATGACCATACTTCCGGACAGGGCAATCTCCATGTGATAACTGCAGATTCAGGTAGGATGGAGCCTTTTTTTAACGACCGGTACATTATGTTGACCCTTTATCACGGTAACAGCTACCAAGAAGGGTCGGGAAGAAGAGGAGGAAGGAATGTTCCCCAAGCTTTCAGTAGAACACAATTTGAAACCAATAAAATGGTTTTCAATCTGGATGCTTTTGAACTTGATCGGACGGATGAAAAGCTTTGGTCCAACAGTAAATCCATTAAAAATATTAGGGAGATACGGGTGGACCTTGACTCAATGGAAAGAGAAATCAATCACTTTCACTTTTTTAATTATGCCAATACTGAAGCCTCTTACAACTATTTTGGTAGATCCCGTAAGCTTACCCCACCGAAGGATATCTTGGATAAAAAATTGGAAAGTGATTCTTTGAAAAATTTAAGGTATCAGGCCGAACATGACTTGCTTCTAAAAGGTGATGACATTGAGCGGGCAAGTGGGGAAGGTTCAGCAGCAGCAGTATCTTCTAATGCTTCCGGAGGGAAAAATACCAATAGTACTACTGCTACTGATACAAGTGGTGGCGTTGCTCCGCCGGTTAAGTTAGCACAGAGGGGGGACAGTAAGTCTTCTGTAGCATCGAGTGATACCCTTGTCCAATCCAAAGACAGCTTAGACAAAGCTTTGGCAAATAATAAAAATCCCGACATGCGGGATATTAACAAAAACAGTTCTTTGAAATTGGAGAAACCGGTCCTACAGACCCTTTCTGATGATCAAGAAAAACGTCTGGACTCCTTGTTATCGACGCCAAGATACCGTAACTCCAGGGCTTCTGTAGGGCTTACTTCAGCAAGAAATATAAAAAACAATTTCACCAAGAATAAAACACAAATCAATGAAGTGATGAGGCAATACAGGCATTTTACGGTTGCCTGGTATCAGAAGTATACGCAGTCATTGGCCTGTTTCGTAATGTTCATGATTGGGGCACCATTGGGAGCAATTATAAAAAAAGGGGGGCTAGGAATGCCGGTATTGTTGTCCATTATCTTTTTTATCATGTATTATATGCTGACCATTACCGGAGAGAAATGGGCGAAGGAAGGTTTATCAGATCCGCTTTTTGGAACTTTTTTCTCCAATATGGCATTGATTCCTTTCGGTTTGTTCTTTTTAAAACAAGCACGAAAGGACGCAAGATTATTTGAACCCGATTTTTACCAAGGAATTTGGGAAAAAATAGTTAAATTATACCAGAAATTGGTCCAAAGAAAAAAGTTAAAAGAAGATGTTTTATAATTTGGAATAAAACAGCTACCTTTGGCTCTGTTTTAAAAAATTTAACATCATATTTGACTAAGCATGTATTTAGCGAAAGAAGAAAAAGTAGAACTATTCAAGAATCATGGTCGGTTGAAGTCAGAAAGTGATACAGGGTCTCCTGAGTCACAAATTGCCCTGTTTACTTACAGGATTAAGCACCTGACGGAACACTTAAAGACCAACAAGAAGGACCATTCAAGCAGAAAAGGCCTTTTGAAATTGGTAGGTAAAAGAAGGCGTTTGCTGAATTACCTTATTAAAATTGATATTGAGAGATACAGGAATGTAATTGCTGACCTTGGTATCCGTAAATAATAACTTGTAGGGTTCCTTTATTTAAGGGACCTTACTTTTTTACTTCCTTCTGTTATTAAGCCTTATTTTTAAAACTATACACTTTACATACTCAAAAGTATATGTTACCAAATACAATTTCAAAAACTATCACTCTTGAAGATGGTAGGGAAATAATCATAGAGACAGGTGCATTGGCCAAACAAGCTGATGGTGCTGTTGTAATTAAAATGGGCAAAGCTATACTACTAGCTACCGTAGTAACTAAAAAAGAAGCAGGTGAGGGGGTTGATTTTCTCCCTATGTCTGTAGATTACCAGGAGAAATTCGCTTCTTCAGGGAAAATACCTGGAGGATTTTTGAAGAGAGAAGGAAGATTATCTGATTACGAAATATTAATTAGTAGAATGGTAGATAGGGCCATTAGGCCTATTTTCCCTGATGACTACCACGCAGATACCAACATAAGCATCACTTTGATGTCTTATGATGAAGACGTTTTACCTGACTGCCTAGCGGGACTTGCTGCTTCTGCAGCACTTGCTGTTTCTGATATTCCTTTCAATGGACCTATCTCAGAAGTAAGGGTGGCAAAGATTGATGGCAATCTATTTATTAATCCTACCCCTAAAGAGCTAGAAAAGGCTTCTTTGGAACTAATTGTAGCAGGATCTGAAGAATTTATCCTTATGGTAGAGGGTGAAGGAGATGAGGTTTCTGAAGACGAAATGGTAGATGCACTGCAATTTGCTCACGAAGAAATCAAAAAACACTGCAAAGTTCAAAAAGAACTGACCAAGCTTGTAGGCAAGGAAGAAAAAAGAGCTTACAATCATGAGGTAAATGACGAAGCACTTCATGCTAAAATTAAAGAGGAATTGTATGACAGTCTGTATGATGTGGTCAGCAGGCAAATTCCTAACAAATCGGAAAGATCAGAACTAGTAAAGGCCATCAAAGAAAAATTTGTAGAAAGCCTTGGAGAAGATCACGAGTACGATGAAAGCCTCATTGGTAGATATTTCGGTAAGGTTCATAAAGAAGCGGCCAGAAATTTTACCTTAAATGAGAAAAAGAGATTAGATGGCAGAGAGCCTGATGAAATTAGACCTATTTGGTCGGTAGTGGATTACTTGCCATCGGCGCATGGTTCTGCAGTTTTTACCAGAGGAGAGACCCAGTCAATTACCACTTGTACTTTAGGTACCAAGCTTGATGAACAAATGGTAGACGGAGCCGTTTTATCGGGTTATAACAAATTCTTTTTACACTACAATTTCCCTGGTTTTAGTACCGGAGAAGTTAAACCAAATAGAGGACCGGGAAGAAGGGAAGTAGGTCATGGTAACCTTGCCATGCGCGCACTTAAGAAAGTGTTGCCTGCACCGGAAGACAATCCTTATACCATCCGAGTAGTTTCCGATATATTGGAATCCAATGGTTCATCTTCAATGGCTACTGTATGTGCAGGATCATTGGCTCTAATGGATGCCGGTATTGCGATCAAAAGCCCTGTTACAGGGATTGCGATGGGGATGATTTCTGATGCAGAGACAGGAAATTACACGATTTTGTCCGATATTTTAGGTGATGAAGATCACTTGGGAGATATGGATTTTAAAGTGACCGGTACTGCTAAAGGTATCACTGCTTGCCAGATGGATCTTAAAGTAGAAGGTTTGGATTATGAAGTGTTGAAAGAGGCGCTTTACCAAGCAAGAAAAGGAAGGCTACACATTTTGGATGAAATCAATAAAACATTGTCATCCGCAAGACCTGAATTTAAGCCACATACTCCAAGGTCCTATAACATGCAGATTCCTAAGGAATTGATTGGTGCGGTTATCGGCCCCGGAGGAAAAGTTATCCAAGAAATCCAAAAAGATACAGGAGCTACTGTTATTATTGAAGAGGTGGATAATATCGGGAAAATCAATATTTTCTCAAATAATCAGGAATCAATGGACGCTGCCATTGGCAGGATAAAAGCAATCGTTGCTCAGCCGGAGATTGGTGAGACCTATACCGGTAAAGTTAAGAACATTATGCCTTTTGGTGCTTTTATTGAGTTTATGCCTGGTAAAGATGGTTTATTGCATATTTCTGAAATCAAGTGGGAAAGACTTGAATCCATGGATGGTGTTCTAGAATCTGGCGAGGAAATTGCAGTGAAGTTAATCGATGTGGATAAAAAGACAGGAAAATACAAATTGTCTAGAAAAGCATTATTGCCTAAACCGGAAAGAAAAGACAAATAAGCTGGAAGTTCTCTAAATTAATAGGTCATGAAATATAAAATGAACTATTTTGAAGGGAACATCTGTTATCAATGCGTTAAAAAATAATCAATAAAATTGAATGAGGCAGCTTAAAATCAGTAAACAGATTACCAACAGGGAGAGTCAATCTCTGGATAAATACCTTCAAGAGATAGGTAAGGTAGATTTATTGACAGCAGACGAAGAAGTGGTTTTGGCCAAAAGGATCCGTGAGGGAGACCAATTGGCATTGGAAAAGTTAACCAAAGCCAACCTTAGATTTGTTGTCTCCGTTGCCAAGCAATACCAAAACCAAGGCTTATCCTTGGGAGATTTGATCAATGAGGGTAACCTAGGTTTGATTAAAGCGGCCCAAAGATTTGATGAAACCAGGGGGTTTAAATTTATATCCTATGCTGTATGGTGGATCCGCCAATCCATTCTTCAAGCTCTAGCTGAACAATCCAGGATTGTTAGGCTTCCACTAAATAGAGTGGGTTCGTTGAATAAGATCAGCAAAACATTTTCTGAGCTGGAGCAAAAGTTTGAACGTGAACCATCACCGGAAGAACTTGCCGAAGTTTTGGAAGTGACTGCAGGAGAAGTAGTGGATACCATGAAAATTTCCGGTAGGCATGTGTCTATGGATGCTCCATTTGTTCAAGGAGAAGAAAATAGTTTGCTGGATGTTCTGGAAAATGACGGTGAAATTAAACCTGATGATGGTTTGATGAATGACTCTTTAAGGAAGGAAGTTCAAAGGGCCTTGTCTACTCTTACCCAAAGGGAGGCTGATGTTATTACCCTTTATTTCGGACTTAACGGTGAACATGCCATGACCTTGGAGGAAATTGGTGAGAAATTTAACCTTACTCGAGAAAGGGTAAGGCAGATCAAAGAAAAAGCCATTAGGCGACTTAGACACACCAGTAGAAGCAAAACTTTGAAGCCTTATCTGGGATAAATTATAAAGCAAAGTTAAAAAATAAGAAAGGGCACTTTGCCCTTTTTTTATATCCCACAAAAAAACTTCATTCGCGTAAACTTTTTAGTTTTGCAATGATGTTAGTATTCGAAAGAATTTCATTTTGTGAGAAATATTGAACAATTGATAAAACAATGGACAAAGAAATAGAAAAAATAAAGGTCCTCATTATAGGATCAGGTCCTGCAGGCTATACTGCGGCTATTTATGCATCTCGAGCTGGGCTTTCCCCTGTAATGTATACAGGCGTTCAACCCGGTGGTCAGCTTACCATTACCAATGACGTGGAGAATTATCCCGGTTACCCGGAAGGGGTCATGGGCCCTCAAATGATGGAAGATTTCAGAAAACAAGCAGAACGCTTTGGTACTGATGTGAGGTATGGGGTAGTGACAGGCATAGATGCCGGAAAAAGACCTTTTAAAGTAACTGTGGATGAGGGAAATACACTTCTTGCTGAAACTGTAATTATTTCTACCGGTGCATCTGCCAAATGGTTAGGTATAGAAAGTGAAACGAGACTTAACGGAAAAGGCGTTTCAGCTTGTGCTGTTTGTGATGGATTTTTCTTTAGAGGAAAAGATGTGGCCATTGTAGGTGGGGGAGATACTGCTTGTGAAGAAGCCAGTTATTTGGCCAATATATGTAATAAGGTTTATATGTTGGTGAGAAGAGATGAACTTCGGGCTTCACAGATTATGCAGAATCGGGTGATGAAAAACCCTAAAATTGAAATTCTTTGGAACCATGAAACGGTTGAGATATTAGGTGATGAAGAAGTTACCGGAGCTAAGGTAAGGGATCGAATTTCGGGTGAGGAGAAAGTCTTAGCAGTGGAAGCATTCTTTGTAGCCATAGGACATCAACCCAATACCGCTGTTTTTGAAAATCAAATTGATACTGACGAAAATGGCTATATACTTACCCAGCCGGGGAGTACTAAAACCAATGTGCCTGGAGTGTTTGCTTGTGGTGATGCTCAAGATCACGAATACAGACAAGCGGTGACTGCCGCAGGTACAGGCTGTATGGCTGCATTGGACGCAGAAAGATTTTTGACTTCACAGGAATAGGTCTAAAATTATATGAGTCTAAAAGAACGTTGGCTCTTGGTTCTTCTTCTTTTGACTTCCTTTAGCTTTGGTAGTTTTGCGCAAATTAAAAAAGGGAATAAGCATAATAATGGGGTTGTAGAACAAAACCTTGTGGTACCCTATGGTACACTTGATTTTGATGCTGATCAATATCGTAATGATTTAGAAAAGGCTACCGATGCTTTGATTTTCAAAGATGGTCTTGATCTCAAAAAACGCTTATCTCTTGTTAGTGAAAATCACGATGCTTTTATCTGGGCGCCCACTCATGTGATGGTGGAGGTAGCAGAGAAAGTGATGATTGATAGTATTTGGATTACTGCCTTTGAACATTATGGAAGCTGGGACAGTCATAAGATTAATAGTTATGATTTTGATCCGAGAGAATTTAAAGATACTATTCCTGTAACATTATATAACTCTTATTATGGTTCCGGATGGAGTGCCCCCTTAGAGCATACCAAAATTAATTCTGATTTTGGTAGAAGGCGCTACCGCTGGCACCATGGAATTGATTTAAAATTAAATACCGGTGATCCGGTGAGGTCTGTATTTGATGGTATCGTTCGCATTACTTCCTATGAGCGGTATGGATACGGACATTATGTGGTGATAAGGCATAGAAATGGCCTTGAAACCATTTATGGGCACCTGTCCAAGAAAGAAGTTAAAGTTGGGCAAGAGATTAAAGCAGGTGACATCATTGGGCTTGGAGGAAGCACCGGTAGAAGTACAGGTCCCCATCTTCATTTTGAGATTCGGTACCAAGGGCTTTCCATTAATCCTACCGAAATTTTCGATTTTGAAATTGGAAGAATTAAGGCCCCGATTTATTCGATAACTGCTCAGAGTTTTGATCATGAGATAAAAATGAGAGAAGCAGTCTATCATCGAATCAGGAGTGGAGACAACTTATCTGTCATTGCCCGGCGATATGGAGTTAGGGTAAGTCAAATTACTAGATTAAATGGCATTAGCACAAGAACCATTCTCAAAATAGGAAGGCGCTTGCAAATACAATAAAAGTTATAGATTCATTGTAAAAGATAAAAATGAAATTGGATATTTTGGCCATTGCTGCTCATCCGGATGATATTGAGTTAGCATGTAGTGGTACCCTGGCGTCCCACAGAGATATGGGCTATAAGGTCGGTATATTGGACCTTACCAAGGGAGAGATGGGGACACGAGGCACCCCCGAAATTAGGATGCAAGAGGCTGAAGCTTCAGCAGAAATTTTGGGACTAAGTGCCCGCGAAAATTTGGGGTTTAAGGACATTTACTTTAAAGATGACTTGGATCATCAAACAGCTATAGCTAAGGTAATTCGTAAATACAAGCCTGAAATTGTGCTTGCCAATGCCGTAAGAGACAGGCATCCGGATCATGGTAAAGGTGGAAGTTTGGCTTCTCATGCCTGTTTCATAAGTGGGTTGAGAAAATTAGAGACAGCAATAGATGGGGTGCCTCAAGAAGTTTGGCGTCCAAAGTTTGTTTACCATTATATTCAAAACGAATTTATAGAACCTGATCTGGTTGTTGATATCTCAGATTATTGGGAGACTAAAAAGGAGAGTATTCTTGCTTTTAAATCTCAGTTTCATGATCCTAATTCCAAAGAGCCGGAAAGCTTTATTTCAAGGCCTGAATTTCTGGACTTTATTGAAGCAAGAGCTCGTGAATTAGGACATAAGATCAATGTGAAGTTTGGAGAAGGCTTTACTGTGGAAAGAGTTGCCGGAGTGAAGGACCTTTTCAATCTTATTTGATTACAAAATTAGATACCCAAACATGATATAGTAAATGTACTTTACATGTTTGGGTATTTTTATGTCGGATCGTTTAAACCGGATTATGTAATAAAATTCGTGATAGCCTGTCCCGTGTTTACGGGAAGTGTTGCAATCGCAA
>TARA_R110002167_G_scaffold65864_10_pt1 | contig 24310 bp, 11 predicted proteins | sample TARA_R110002167 | Tara Oceans TARA_R110002167 (sample SAMEA4398238) | marine metagenome | biome: Polar Biome; feature: [MES] marine water layer (ENVO:01000295) within the mesopelagic zone...; material: water (ENVO:00002006), including particulate matter (ENVO:01000060) such...
ATTAGCATCAATGTTAGCCGCTTCTATGTGTAAAGCGATTTCATCAGTATCATCATTATCTATAAGCAAAGCAGTAGCACCACCCGAAGCGCCATTGGCTACTTCACTGGGAGCATTTATTGTAACAAGAGAAGCATCTGATGAAATTGAATCTAAAGCAATATCCCCGACATTTGTAATGTTAGCATCATTAAATGAAGTCGCTCCTAAAGTATTAGAAACGGTAGTTGATGTAATACCACCAGTAAAGGTAGCAGATAAATCATCGCTAAGTGTTAATGCAGTCGCAAGAGCATTAAGACTATGGGCAGAACCACCAGCCGCATTAGCAGTTTGGAAGATAATATCTCCACCAGACCCCGTTCCTTTACCTTGACCACCTTTGATAGTTAAACTTCCACCTGCAATATCATTTGTAGTAGCCGCAGTAGTTGTTCCTGCTGAAATTGATAAAGGTTTACCCGCTACATTGTGAGCCGTAGCAGTAAGTCCTAATGTTGCATTTTGACTATTACCATAAGTTATGTCTCCACCTGTTACGGTTAAATCAGTTCCAATAGTTGCCGTAGTTGTAGTTGTTAAAGCACCTGTAACCTCTAATGTACTTCCATCAAAAGTTAAATTGGCTTCTCCTTGAATGGCATTAGAACCAGTAACAGTTGTAATTGTATTATTTGTACTTCCTGTTAAAACTGCACTGGCCGCCGCCGCCGTTTCCCAACTTAAAATACCAGCATCAGTTGATTGTAGAATTTTATTACTTGCAGGATAATCAGCAGGTAAAGTATAAAGTGTATTTGCTGTTACAGCCGCAGGTGCTTTAAATCCTGTATAATGTGCGCCATTATCTGTATCTTCTAATAATCTTAATGCTCCCGCATTAACGGCACCATTTCCTAAAGACATAAATGGGGTAGTAACTATTGTTGCTGTTGTTCCCGCAACCAGTAATCCACTTGCACTAGCAGTTAAAGAACCCTTTTCTGCATATTCATTTGAATTATCATAAGCAATAGAAACAGAATTAGATTGTTTACTGGTCGTAAAGAATTGAGTCGCCAAATCTCCAGTACTATCATATTGACTTTTAATTAAAGAAATAGGGATAGTTTGTGTAGGTATAGCAGGAACAACACCATCACTTGTTCCTAATGTTACCGCAAATGCCCCTGCACTACTAACTGTAATCCAATGATAGTGAGCGCCAGCAGTTGGTTTATTTAATTCTAAAGTACTACCATCTGCTACTGTTACTCTTTTACCTTCATGGAGTATTTCTCCACCTTGAACTGTTACAAAAGGAACTCCATTCACCCAAGTATATACATGAGAAAAACCAAAAGCGCCACTTGCATCTGTGGCTCCTAAATCAATAGCAAGATTTCCTTGAGTCATACTATGTAATGCTTTGAATAAGCCAGTATGTGGAGAATCAACTTTATCAGTAATTTGAGTAGTACCAGTTACTCCCATTGAACTTAATATTCCTGAGCCAACTACAGTCATTATTCAACCTCCATTGTATATATTACTTCTATTGTATCACTTGCTGAAAAATTACCCACCGCATTAAAATTAACTCTTGACAGCATTACTGTTTCTCTATTACCTGCTGTTGTAATATCATAATCTGCCGTTACATCTATATCGGCCATTTCTGTGTCAGTAGGTAAACTACCAAATATTCCTACCTCTCTAACTGTATATCCTTGTAGACTACCACCAGAAAAACTTGATTTAATTTCTACAACTTTATCACTCGAAATAGAAGAAGTGTTAGATGAACCAGAACCTATTGCTTGAATAGGAACATCTATTGTAGTTGCTTGAGGATTAGTAGTACCTCCCCCCGTTCCTAAATTAGTAGTTCCATAGGTAGAACCAAACATTTCCTTTAAAAATAAAGCCATCTTTTTCTTTGTTGTGTCTGTTATCATACTAAATCCTCATCGGTTATTATCTCTATCTCTGTTTCCTGTGGTTGCATGGGGGTTCCGAAATCTAATAATCTATTTGGATTTGTTTGGAATCCTAAAGTGAAAGCATCTGCGTCTACTAAGCCTATCCGCCTAATAACTAGGCGTAGTTCCTTAAGTTTAACTTTATCGAAGAAATCTAACGGTATATTACCTGTCTTAAATTTATTTCCTCTGATAGAAGCGGCATTTGATTTACCAAATACCATTAATTCTGCGAATCTATTAGCCAAATCTTTACGATAAGTCCCTACCTCTAATTCTACTAACCCTGCGGTTTGCCTTGTGATTTCATATACCTTATACTGCCCCTTCGTTACCCCTTCCTCTGGGAAATCTAAAGTTAATATATCACCCGATTTAATAAATTCAATTCCCTTGCTACTCATTTTTATTGAAAATCTATCATCATTAGATGAATGTGCAGATAAAAGCCCCTTTGCTCTAGAATCAACATCATCTTGTGTAAATAATTCCATATTAACGTCTTCTAATGATTTTTTTCCGAACTGCTCTATACTCTTTCTATTTATTTTAGTTGATTTAACCCCATTACCATAAACTGTTATTTCATTATATAAATCAAAGGTGGATTTACTTCTAGTTACTTCATTGATTTTTAAATCCTCATTCTTATAAGATAATTCAATACCCACCAAATCTAAATCACTTTCTTGTTTAATTAAATATATATCGTTAGCATCTATTTTTATCTGTTTATTTTTATATTTGGCCGCAAAATTACCAGCAGTTAAAATATCTACTCCCTGATAATTAGGGGCAATATAATATGGATATTCTTTTGGTGCTGAAGAATCGTAATGTATATTTTCATTAGAAATTAAATCTTCTATAATATCCTCTACTTCATTACCAATAACAACTGTAGAGCCTATTTTAGCGGATATTACTTTTCTAGATTTAATGGGAACATTAGATTTAATAGTAAATATTTCCCCAAGAGATATTAATCCTAACATATCTTCTGTGAATTTAACCCCAAAAGATAATTGACATGATGCTTTTTTAGCCCAATAATCTGCTTCTACAGACATAGACATTTTTTGTTTGTTCTGTCCATCAGTGCAAAACATGTTGTAAGAAACACCATTTTTGAATGTATTTCTATTCCCATCGGGAGTAAATAAAAACCCTGTGTCTCTAAGAACAGGATAAAGATTACCTCTGACATATGCCTCAACATTGCTAACCGTACCATCTACAAATTCAGGCATTATTGTTAAACTGGTATTACTGTTAATAGAAGAAACATAGGAAATTTGGTCACTAATTTTTAGTGCATCTCCTTCTTTAACATTAGTTAAGAAATTAGTTCCTGTTACTATGTTAGTATTATTAGTAATAGAAACATCTCCTATAGAATAGTTTTGAGATTTTCTAGCATCCATATCTACTGAAAGATACATAGACATTATTCCTTCATTTTCTAAATGTTCCCCTCTTTGATGACTCCATTCTAATAAATCGGCAAGATTATCATTACTATTATATGGGATGGGTCCAGTATATTCTACATTAGCATTCACATTCTGTAAAGAAGGAATAAAAGGGTACATAGTATCATCTTGAGGCATTTTAGTTGTTTGTGAAGATAAAGTATTAAGGTTTATTTTAGTAGGGGAATTTTTCCAAAAACAAGTTTCAGCAGGTCGCATAATTCTATAGTTACCAAATATTGTAGGAGTTGTTGCCGCATTGTATTGTCCATTAATATTATCTATTGTTATTTCATGTGCTGTAAAATCTCCAGTGATATTCCTTTTATGTTCTTTAATATAATGAATACACATAGGGTCAATCATTACATTATTCATACTTGGTAAATCTGCCTTAGCATTAGTAATATTTGCCCTTGATTCTATATTCTTAGCCACTCCCCCTTTACTAGCGTTTGACGTATAGTTCCCAGTATCGTCTTTTAATCCTATATCATAATCCGAACCATTATATGGTGCATTATTAAAAGAAAAGGTTTTTTCTCCTACTTTATATCCTTTATTAGCCACCAAATAAAATCCAGTTAAATCTACAAAATTTAACCAATTATTAGGAGCAGTTGGCCCAGCCCCATCATCCTGTACCCCTGTTCCTATTCTAAGTGTGATTGTTTGGTCTTCGTTATTAACAGAAATAATAGGTGAATCTCTATTATCATTAGTGTAACTTATTGGTTTTCTACTACTTGCTATTCCACCTTCATGTGTTGGGGGCTGTGAAAAACTGGCCTCCCAACCCTCAATATTTGGGGTGAAATCTGCTATTACTAAAGTAGGACTAAATCCACAATAAACTCCCTTAGCAATATAACTCTTCTTTTCGGAATCATAAAACGCTTCTGCAACACCATGTTCAGAAATATTTTCGGTATTAAATAATACATTTCCACCCCATCTACTAATATTAAGACCTAATAATGAATAAGAATTAGAAGATTCATCTCCCATACCTTCATAATAAAAATCACCCCAACCATCCCCATATTTTTCATCTGCTAATGATGAAGCATTAACAAGATTAGATTGCATCCATAATTGAGTATTAGTAGCAAGAGTTACCTTTCTATCTATTTTAATTTCAGTAGCACTATTTATACTAACTACCTTTCCTATAAAAGTGGCATTACTCAAATCCCCACTTGATGAACCCGAAGGTCTTGTCCATATTAAATTAGAATGAGTCCCTTCCCAGTTTCCATGTTTCCCTACTTGATTTCCATCAATTGAAAATTTAGTTCTGGCATCAACAGTATCAACAGTTAATACCTGTGTATCTGTCATTGTCCCATTAATTAATACTCCCGAATCCACAACTCCTGTTTTTATACCCCTATTAGAAGGTTTAGATGCAGTTAACGCTTTAAATGAATCTCCTTCACCAATTAGAATACCCCCTCCTACTGGTATTTGATAATCAATACCATCTTCAATATCATATGTACCTAAAACAATAGAAGAACAAAGACCAAATGGTGAAAAATTATTTGTTCTAATTTCTGACTGATTCCAACTTCTAATCGGGTTAAGATAACTAGGAACAGATTCATTATTACCCCCTTGTTGATTAAGATATTCTAATACATTAGAAGGATGATTATATGTGGATTTAACTTTATTTTCTGCTCCCGAAGCGGCGTGATAAATATGTAAAAATGCAATTTTTGTACCTGCATCCCATGCTGAACTTAATTCAAATGAAGTTACATTAGCCCCTGCTGACCCTGTATTAATAGAGGCAATTGTAAAGGTTTTACCACCGCCTATTAGTAAAGGATTAGAACCATCAAAGTCGTCACTCATCATAACTACATCACTTGCCGCAATTAAATTAGTCGCTTCACAAGTAACAGTAGCATCTGGAGTAGAAGAACCATTAGGTAATAGAATTTGAACAATCCCTTTCGCCACTTTATTAATTAGTGGACCTGCTCCCGCCCCTGTAACTGTTGCCCCTGCGGTATCTCCTCCCACTAAAGCGTTAATCGTTTTACCAATCTTTTCCTGTTCTTGGAAGAAAACCCCTGTATTAATTTTAATAGTATATAGGGGGTCTAAATTACTTAATGCAATTAAATTATAATCTTTCATTACTATTGTTGATGCAGTAGTTGATTCTACAACTCCCACTAATGTAGGTATTGTACTTGATAATGTATATACTGGGCTACCCTTTGAAAAATAATCTCTTGGGTCAGAAGTTACAGTATTGATAGTTTTAGATGCACTAATAGTATGAGCGCCACTTACATTTACAGTTGTATCATAAGGTTCTTCTTCTGTTAACGAAGAATAATATGTTCTAAATGCTGGAGGTAATACTAATGTCCCTGCACCTCCGAATTTGTAATATCCTCCTATCCCTCTGAGAACACCCAAATCTTCATTAAAGTGTTTTGAAAAAGCAGAATTAGTAATATTGGTATCTAAAGCGATAGTATCTGTTGGTTTATATTCATTGTTGAAAGTATAATATGTATGCCCATAATGTATATTATATCCAGATGGACCAATAGCACCATATGGAACTCCCATTAAACGGGTATCTCTACCATATTTCCAATTAGTAGCAGAAACATCTTGTGCCTCACTATATCCATAAGTATTAATCATACATTGTAACATGTTTAAATCTAAATTTTTTCTAACTGTATTAAAAGAAGGTTTACCTCCTCTACCCATAACATCGAAATGATACCATGAATCCCAATTAACTTGGGCGCTTGTTGCAGTATTACCATCTCCACAAGTATAAAGTGGTCCTCTATAATGAACGTTAACTCCTGAATTCAAAGGATAAGGTTGTTCTAATCTATTAGTTACAGTTATAGTTTTAGCGCCAGTATCTATAGAAGCAACTTTACCTAAATATCTACCATCATATCCGAATAATTGGTCGCCCACTACTACATCAGTTCCTAAACCTGTTGTTCCTACTCCAAATGTTATTGCTTCATCGGTTTGTGTAGCAGTAACATCATTATTAATTCTAAATAAAGTTGCACTATCTATTTGAGTAATTACACTACTGGATGGAATACCATCTCCAGTTACAGCCATACCCACTTTTAATGAGTCTGTGCTTTGGGTAACTTGATGTTCATTTCCATAAGATTTGTCTACTCTTAAAATTTTAGGATTACCACCAAAACTACTACCACTTCCAGCAGTAGTATTGGTATCACAGGCTAAATTAAATGTTAATCCACTATTAGGAGTTCTAGCACTACCAGCCGCATTTATACAGGCAAATGTGGTAAAACTATCATCTGCTGAAGTGCTTCCAACTCCTACATACAAAGAAGTTTTCTTTAATGGTAAATATCTTGTATATTCAAAATTAGGAGTAGTTAATTGAGTCATGTCTTGAGGTAATCTTTCTGGGTCTATTAAATTAAAATGCCAATCGTAAACGCAATCTACTAATCTCATTAAACCGAATCTCTTCATTTCAGAAGGAAGTATAGAGGATTCGGTGATTTTAACCACTTCATAATTATCATCATCATCTGCTTCTTCTTTTAAAGACCCTTCATAATATTCATGGGAAACCCTACTTGATTGAGTTGATGGTTCAGATTTAAGCATAATATTATAATCAGTAAATTGGCGAGAAATAGTATTTCCATCTACAGTCCCTGAATAACCTATATGATTTTGCCTAGACATACTATCGGGAAACATATCAGAATTAGAGAAAATGAACCATCTCTGTGCCTTTGGGTCTGGTAATTCCCAATGGTCTTTGGCCCTTGTAATTCCATCTACTTTTGGTCCTATATATGGAGGCCATAATTTAGTGATAAATTCTTTCCCTGCAACTGTATTATCACTAAGACTTGTTCCTGTTGTGAATGAATCATTACCATGACATTCTCCCCATGATAAATAAGGTCCATCGTACCAAGAAACACTACTGTCTCCTAGTTTAATCGTAATTACTCCACCAGAATTAGTCCAGCCGTAATTTGTCCTAAATGCTCTATTATTATTCTTATCTACATGTCCTCCTAATTGAATCCAACTGCCCATCATCGCCCCCGTTTCAGTTATAGACATAGCAGTTTGCATTTCTGTCTGTAGTTCCGTATAAGTAGGGCCACTAGCATTATAATTTAATTTATAATTTAATTTAGTAACTGTATGTGGTAATGAATATTCTTTCAAGGTGTAACCATCTAAAGGTGGGTCTACTGGTGCATCCATATCCCATTGCCAGTCTCCTCCTCTAAAGTTATCATGCATTCTGGGCATGTATCTCGGCATTTGAAAAATAGATTCTGTAATTCCTCTACCGAAAGTATAGGGCGCTTTCATCATATAAACATTAATATCAATATGAGAATTCCCCATTAAACGGGTTCCATGTTTAGTAAAATCAGCAAAATTACTACCAAATACAGGTCTAAAATCTCTGGATTCTGGAGATAAGTTTTCTAAGAAATAAGGGTGTAATCTAGCATTACTTTCAGTTAAAAATTCAAAGGTGCTTTTGTAAGTATTATGATGAGCATCATAAAGACTCACTCCCCAAGAAAAATCATTATTATGAAAACCATAAGGGTATATAGTTTTTTCATTACCAACAGTAGAATCGGGGATTCTATATGCTTTAGCATATCCACCTACTCTACCTTTTTCACTAGTATAGGTTTCTTTTATTTTTCCATCTCTTTTCCTTCTATTAATATAGGATAAATATTTACCTTTTTGTAAAGCGAAATATCTCCATTTAGTATTTCCATATCTACTAATATAATCCGAAAATGCATATCCTCTTCCATTTCGATATAATTCATCTCCATCTGCCGCAGATACACTTGCTCTATTATGTCCGTATAATACAATAGTAGTAGCATTAGTAAAACTACTAACCTGTCCAATTAAAACCCCACTGGAATTATAGACGTAATCTCCCTCTTCAAACCCATCTACTGCGGGAATTCCATCAACAGTTATAGTTGTATCAGAGGTGCTTAATGTTTCATTAACTAATACTCCTGTGCCTATTAACCCCATAGGATTATATCTTACTTCTGTTCCATCTTGTTTATTACAATGAACATCAATAGTATTATCAGTAATATAATGGAAAATAGGTCCACAAAACCTTATTGGTTTCATTATATTATCAACTTTATTTACTCTGGAATATGTATTATTCAGTAAAGTTAATACCCCCCCTTGAGGTAATCCCTGTGTGTTTAAGAAATACATACTTTGACTTCTGGTATTATTTAATACTTTAATAGTAGGGGCATCATTTAGCCTCTTAGCAAAAACACCAACAGATTCACCCTCTGCCCCACTATTGTGGTAATTAGATATTTTAGGCTCTTTATCTCTAGGGTAAACCCAAAGTAAAGAGAACTGTAAATACTTAATTATTGAGCCTACTACAAATACTCCATTATTATTAGCATCGGTAGCCCCTTGTATTTCTATTCTCATCCCAGTTTCTAATGTAGATAAAAATGTTACATCTAGGGCAGAATCCGCCACTATATAGCCTACTGGATTTAATTCTCCTCCTAACATAAAAGGAGCAGGATTTGCAGTACCATCATCAGGATAAGCATAGAAATTAATATCTACACAAGAATAATAATTTACATAATCTTCTCTATGCACATATTTGTAAAGATAACTATTATCAGATAAAGGTTCTGTTAATGGTCTATCAATAGTAATTACTTGAGGTGTATCTACCGTAGAATTGGAAACTGTTCTATTTATATCTACTATTTTACCCAAACCATTTCCTTCAGAAGTAAAAACCCAATCTCCAGTCTTAAATTCTTGACTTGCTTTACTTGTAGAAGTAAGAGTGATAGGACCATTATATCCAACTGGATAAGTAGTTAATGTATTGGAGACACTATTATTTATAATATCTACATTAACTTTACAGCCAGTATTAATCAAATAATTATCTCTATTATCTAAATTATTTTCATCCACTCTGCCGAATATAGCAGGACATATGGGAGCCACTTCCATAATAGTATTATCCTCTTTAGAAGAAACATTAATCACACTATAATCAGTCAATGAATTAACAGTATGCACCGTCTTATAAGATATAGTATGTGATTCAGATACTTCATCAGATAAATTACAATAAAATGATAAATCATTAAGAATGCTATTAGGAGAACTAATAGAATAACCCTTCGCTAATTTATGAGAACTAGAAGAAGTACCTATTAAAGTATCTCCATCTAAGACGGGAGTATTCGTACTACTCAAAGATAAAGATTTTCCCCCCGTAAATATAATTCCTTTATCTCTTGCCCCACTTAATGAATTAACTCTTATATCATTATAAGGATTAGAAGATAACGCCTTTGAAAAACTAACAGCGTTCCCTCTAATCATTAAATTAAATATTTCTGTTGTGTACCCACTTAAGTAATCTGGAACTACATTATCCATTATCATACCTTGATTTGTACTTGTACCCAACGCATTTAATGGAAGGTTAATAGATGGTGGTAAACCATGTTTAGTTATATTAATAGTATGGCCGTGTTTTAATCTAACAGTAGTACCTTCTTCGAATATTAATAAGACAAAAGGATTACTACCTGCTGATGTATATGTATCATAAATTCTACCCACTAAATTGCCATGTGTATCAAATATTAAATCTCCTTTATTTATAGTAGGATAGTTGGCATTAATATCATCCTGATGGTCGCCATAAGTATTAACGGTGTAAATTACAACTCTATCCGAACCAATAGGATATACTCCGCTTGGGTTCCTATTAGTGGTAGAATTCTCTGTGACTACAGTATTCATGTCTGCGTCACTATCAATATCATCTAATTCATTTGGCTTAACATAAGAAATCTGTCCTATTCTATGAGATTTTTCTACTGGGCCTATTGTTGAATAAACTATATCTTCTGTAAATTTATAATCTTTATTTACAATTGGTCCTAATAATTTAGAAATATTACTTCTACCTCTTACTTTAAATTTAAACATTCCATCTTCTATTGCCTGTTCTATACTTTCTATTGTTCCAGAAAATATTTTGTTTTCGACATCATAAGACCCTGAGAAATAATCAAGATATGATACCACCCCTCTAACATGGGTATCTCCAAGTGCCGCAGGAGATTCTAAATTATATCTATATAATGGAGAACTTGCTCCATCACTTCCAGTATTAATAGGATATGAATATAAAGAGGTATTATAAATACCACTTGAATAAGGAATATAATCCGTTTTATTATAAGATTCTAAAAACCTTTCATCTTTAAAATGGGGTTGTAATTTAATAATTTTATTATTACTATCTCCATATTCTGTATGTAATCTATGTCCAGTAACAGAACCCCCTTTTAAAACTAAATTAACATTATTAATTCTACTAGAACTGGGTTTTATTATATTAGTTTCACCAATAGTAACCTTAGCGGTATCATTTAATAATCGTTCAAAATTAACTAAATTCCTATAGGTTGGTGCGGCTGAACTACCATTATAATCTAATGAATAATCGGTGATATGAGAATCTATAGGAATTTCTGATGTAAGAATATTATCCGCTAAAAAAGATTGCCTTCTTCTATATGCTTTTTTATCAGCAAAAGCAGGAAGTGCAATGCTTGCCGCAGTAAAAGCAGTAGATACATAACTTTTATCGGTTTCCATTCTCCAATATTTTATCACCATAGTTTGTGTATTTCCAACTTTATTACTAATACTGCTTGGTATAAAATGGTATAAAACATCAGTAAAAATTGTAGGTTCAAGTTCAGTTGAAATAGTTATGGTAAACCCATCAAATATTGGGTCATGTCTCCCACTAACATCTGTTTTAGAATTAGGAATGGAAGATTCTAATTGAAACCTTATATCTTCTTCTGGTGATAAATTTTTAACGGTAAACGTATTTACAATAGGAGTTCCAGAATATTCAAATGTTCCCGATAATTCAGAATTCCTATTTATATTAATTTCCTCATTAACTATAATTTGGTGAATGTCGATTTTATCTCCTATTTTCATTTTCTTATCAAGAATTTTTTGAGTATCAGCAAGTACAATATCTACATAACCTCCAGTAGAAGTAATAGAATCATAAGTTATTAGTTCTAAAGCATTTGGGATTATATTGTTAGTCATAGGGGAATCAGTATAATGTATAAATCTTGTATGTCCTATCCCTTCACCATAATAAGTAGACGCACTTTCTGTATTAGGTCTATGAGCCATCCTAAATGCGTTCTTTAAAGAATTAGCAGAATCAAATGGACTATACGCTTTGTTATGGTCTAAATCCATAGAACCAGATAGTATGTTAACTACTAACGCATTATTGACATCTGCTGAACCAGATAAATCTCCTGTATCTAAACTTACAGTAACAGTAGTTGGGTCTGTCGCTGAATCAATACTAAAAACTGCATTATTCGTCCCGTCTGTAGCACCATATATGGCCAATCTAGTATCTCTTAAAAACCCAATACCCTCCAGTCTATGTTGATTAGCACCATAATAAGAAACATGTCCCCCTGCTACTGTTCCATAAGTATCATCCCAAGCGATAGTTGAAGAACCTGTTAAAGTTATTGTATCTAATGCCGCCCCATTATTATTTAATGCTAAATCATCAGAGTGAAACTCACTCATACCTATAAAAGATGGGCTATCTACTTCATATAGAATATCTACTAATTTTGCTTCCATAGTATATGGTCCATAATCAATAATGTCTCCACTATATTCTTGTTGAGTTACAAATGAACTATAAGTATAGGTATGAGTTAATCCATCCCAAGATGAACTTCTAAGAATATATCTTGTTGCTGGTTCTAATTTATCTTTACCATTAAGAAAATAAAAGAAAGGTCGAGATACATGTGTGTTGATAAAATGTCTTTTATCGTCTTTATCTGTCTGTTGAAGCCCATAAGCACAAGCAACCAATGTTTGGTTATCAGAATCTAATTTAGGAAGATTACCATCCTCTGAAGAAAAAATGGCGAACTTAGTATCTTTAGGAATAGATACTCCTAATGACGGATAAAATTGTATAGTGTCTCCATAAACATCAGTTTTTAATACATCTGTTATTTTAGCAAAATGATGATTATTGGAGTTATCTGAATAAACACATACCCATAATGAATCTAATTTATTTTTTCTCCAAACTTGAGATGATTCTTTATGTCGAGTCTTCTTAGTATCATTATATCCCCTTATTACAGTTAAGGTAGAAGGAGTAAAATTACCATCCCCATCATCATCAGCCACTCCAGTAATCAACATTTCTTCATTATCTATTACTATTATATCGTCAATGGCTAATATAGAACCATATGAAGTTGTAGAGTAATGATAAGGGGCAGGATTCAATACAGTAATAGAGGTTTGTTCTGAATCAACAGAAAATGAACCTATACTCCAATTATAAATAGTAGTAGATTCCTCAACAACCGTTATATTTTCTAAAAACCTTTGGCCAGAATCATGATTATAATCGTAACATTTTAGACTATTCCCTACTGTTTCTTCTAAATTAGTTAAATGTTCACTAACTGAATTTATACCTGTGTTGTTATTTGGATATACTCTATTAACAGCAGTATAAGTTTGAGTGGTAAATGTTAATTCAGTTGCTCCGCTTCCAGTTGCACTAGCAGATAAAACAAATTCTGTTCCATTCGCATTAACAGAACTAACTGTCGCCCCCACAGGTATGCTAGTTCCAGTTACAGTCATTCCAGCAAATATTCCTGTAGTATCTCCGTTATCTACAGTAGTATTACTATTTAGAGTAAAAGTCGCTTTAACTTCGTATGCTTGATTAATACCAGCAGTAGCATGAGTTAATGTATCATTATCTGCTTTATGAATTTCATAACTGGTTATTTTAGGAAACCATTTATAGAGATGTTCATTATTAGCAAGAGTAACAATATTATTATCTACTAATGTTATTAAAGCACTTTCTACTGCTTCTACAGTTCCTACAAGCGCCCCTGCATCATCATATAATGCATCTCCTTTTGAAAATTTAGTAGTTGCATCAACAGTATCTACTACAATATCTTTAGTGGAATTAGTTGAGCCTATTGCCCCATTAACTAATACCCCAGTATCAGTTAATCCGCCATCTGTAGTAAAATCGGCCATATCTACCTTAACTTCTCCTCTAATTAATAAAGGGTTTAATGGAATATTATACAAAGCATTCATTAAAAAATTACCAGTAAATCCTCCAGTAACAGCCGTATGATAATATGCACTGTTAATAGCAGAAGCGTTTATGATTAAGGTTTCACCTGCGGCTTCTGTAGTACCTTTTTTCCAAGCATAAATATTTGATGGTATAGAAGTAGTAGAATCACCGTATCTGGTCATAAGTTGGCCTCCTCAAATCTAAAATATAACAATGTTTTTCTATAATTAGGAATTAAAGTATCTATACTTCCAAATCTATCTTTATAGTCTTTAGTTATAGCAAATTCATGTAATTCTCCCATAAATTGAGAAGGTCTTCTTATTGATAAACTATCACTGCCATTTGAACCTAGATAACAATTAGTTGCATCGAATTCAAAATCAACAATAGGATTAGTTTCTCTAATTGTAACATCTCTTAATGTCGTATGACTAGGGCCATCAGCAGTAGCAGCAGCATCCGCACCCGATGTGTTTATTTTAATATCTATCACAAAGGTATATTCATCTGTCCTACTATCTACCTTCCATACCCCATTATGATTGGTGGTAGAAGCGTTTTCAATTCTAACATAAATTTCACTCTCCTCAATTTCATCCTCGCTAAATCCATGCATATCTAGACAAGTTACAGTCGCTGTATTGCTCCCAGTACTAATAATAGTACTCCATCTAATATTTCTTTCACTAAAAGTTGATGTTGAGATTTCTTTACCATCCACAAATAAACTAATTCTATTTGCAGTTTTATCATATGACATTGCTAAATGAAATGGCCTAAGAACATAATCAGTTTCCATCCATGTATCTGTTAATAAATGCACTCCAAAATTATCGGAATTCGTTATTGATGTTCCACTTGCATCAGCAGTCATTCTCAAAGTATGGAATAAATCTCCAAAAGAATGGTGGTATAAAGTTCTTGAAAAATCATCTTCTTCTCTTGGGTCTATAATATAGGATGCGGTAGTTGCACCACCTGTTTTATTAAAAGCATTTAAAGATGTGGTCTTGGGATTTGAACCTCTTGTAACCGTTATTTTATTACCTTGTATTCCTGTTATAGTTAGTATTTCTACATTCATTGATACTAATTTTTGTCCAATACTTAAACTTCTTGCATCATCTACATAAATTATTGTTTCATGTGCATCTCTAATTGGTTTAGTTAATTTACAAACTCCCATATGGACGCTATCTGTTTTACCGCCACCATGAACATTAATATCTGAAACGAAACCTAATTTAGTTGGAGTGGTATCTAAATTAGTATTGAAAATTTTATTAGAAGAAGTTGATGCATATAGATTCTTACCTCTATAAATGTAGTTAGTTACATCTACATTTGATGTTCCATCATAAAAATTTGTAGACCCACCTTCCGTAAATATCATTTGAGATTTTGCTATATCATATCTAATAATGATATTTGTTAAACTAGCATTTGCCGTTTCTCCTATTAATAATGACCCTGTATTACCCGCACCTTCCCAAATATCTGTTGATAAAGTAATAGTTCCAGTTCCTCCTCCACTTACAACCTTATAATGGCCATCGTTGTCTATTGAGCCTGTAATAGTAATTAATTCTGCTCCTACTGCAATATTACCCCCACTCCAATTTACAGTATTATTTGCCGCACTAAAAGTTACAGTTCCACTTGAGATAGTTTGAATTTGACCAAATCTAATATTACCATATAAACTACCATTGGGAGTTATTATTTTATTATATCTAATTCTGTCTTCTTTATCAAAATAAACTGGTTCTCCAAATACTAATTTTGCACCTGTAGTTTGTGGGATAAAAGTAGAATAATATTCCTTTGCTGGACTTATTACTGGGTTATCACTTTCAACTGTAACTGTTGAGATATTACCATTGGCATCTCGACCCTTTAATACACATCCAATTTTATATTCAGCGGGCTGATTCATATTCCCTCTCGTCATATTTTTAAGATAAAATTGACACGCCTCATTATGAAATAAACTCATTTTATGATTTAATCTATTATCTGATTGAACAACTGCTCCCACAACATGTGAAGTTGCTGTACTGCCCCCTTGTCCTCTTACTACTGTTATTTGTGTACCTTTATTTCTCAGCGCCACGCTCGTTACTACCATTAATTCGTTATCCATTCTAATTATTGAACCACCAATTATATTATCAATGCTACTTAATACTAAAGTAGTAGCACTATCATTAATAGCAATTGCTAATGTTCCCATTTTTGCATGAGAAAAATATAAAGAAGAACGAGAAGAAGTATTTATTCTATTATCTGGTGGAGAAAAATATTTATCTGTAAAGGGTAAATCTAATTTATTTGCCTGTAAACCTGTAGTAACAGTGGGACTTCCACCCCCCTCAATTTTATCTCTACCTAATAAATATCCAAATCCGTTTACATCATAAGGAGTAGCAATCGCTTCTATTGTAAATGAACTATCATGCGCCCAAAGACCATACTTAGTATCATCATCATCTACAGTATCAGTTATTTCTATTCCCCCCTCTAGAGAACTGGTTCTATCAATTCCTGATGGAATATGTTTAGTATAATTCAATGCAACGAAACCATCTCCCATTATAGGAAATACTAATGATTTTTGATTACCAGTATAGATTCTATAATTAGACATAATATCACAAACTAGCAAAGGCTATTTCAAACTGCATATTGAATTCAACATAGGGTTGACCACCAATTAATGTAGTATCAAAAGAACGAACAAACCCAGAAATACCCTCTGTAATATTTGTACTAGCGTCAATTGGTTTGGGGAAAGAAGTCATAGGCATACTATTTTTTGAATCTAATTTAGAATTAGCATAACCACCAGTTCCACCTCTAACTGCGTAATTAAATGGAATTAACGGACAAGTTTCCAATGTAGTTCCCCCCCCTATTCCACCTATACCCGTAACTACTCCATCAACAGTTTTCTTCTGAATGTCTGTGGAATATGGTGATTGGCTATCTTGGATTATAGTTCCGTCTGCTCCTTTAGTATGATAAATCCAATCAGGTCCAACTCTTGAAGGAATAAGAATAATTAATTTATTAAGATTTTGATGGGATTGCATAAAAGAAGCATCTACATAAGAATGCATTAATTGAGCAACTTCTTGTGCAGTCATTACTACAGAAGTATGTGAACCGTCTGAATCTGTTACTACAACACTTGAACCACTACTATGGTCAGTAACTGATTTAGGTAAATCACCTTCTGTAAATTGTTTTTGAATCCTTTGTTCGGTAATGATACCACTAAGAGTAATAGACTTAGTGGACATTCCTAAATCTAAACCAAGAGAAACCGATTCACCAGTAGCAATACCTATCGCTGGAGTAGGAAATGACATAATATTCTTAGCCGTAGAAATAGAAACACTATCACATTTTAACCCTATTCTATTAGTTTCAAAATTTCTCATAGTTGCTGTATCTGCTTTATCTGTAAAGGGACTTCTTGCGCTTAAATCAACCCAAACATAATGAGTATAAGTATCACCAAAACTAGAATTCAATGTTGTCATTTTAATACCTCACATTTGTAGATGAAGAGGTTGTTCTATTTATTTCAGTACTAACCATTCTACCTACTTTCTTTGCTATATCTCTTAATTCTGCATCGGATGCTCCTAATCTTCCATTAACACTAACATTGATATTATTAGTTACACCAGAAGCAGTGGCTTTAATGTTATGACCTTGTGTAGACTTTAACATCTCTGTAGTTTCAGCCTTAGAATGGACTCTTGTTCCTCTTGGTAAATTAACTAATTCTGGCCCTCTTTCCCCAACAAAGTTTAGACTATTGCTAGTAACACCACCCGTATGCCAGAAGGTCAGAGCATCTATTACATCATCAATCAATTTTTTAATATTATCAATTACTGTAGCCACCGCATCAAAGGCGGCGAAAAATCCCGCTACTACTCCATCTTTCAATGGTTTGAGCCAAGACCAAATATAATCATTCCATATTTCTTTCAGTTTTGTTTTAATATTTTTTGGGATATTGGACATTCCTAATACAACATTGCTGAATTTTTTTCCTATTGCAGTCTTTAAATTATCTATTTTTGTACTTACGCCGCTAATAAGGGCATCTTTTATATTACCAATAGCAGTAGATACTCCACTTATTATATCACTAATGGCTGTCTTTACTACATCAGGAACTTTACCAAATATATATGTTGCTAAATCTATAAGTATGGTAGGTATAGCCGCTAATAACTCCCATAAATATTGAGTATAAAATTTCCAAACAAAGGTAAAGAATCCTAGAGTAGCACCCCATAATATCTTACCTACTCCCAATACTAGTGACCATAGTATGCCTCCAAGACCAGCGAATATATCTACAAACCCTTCTAATAGTAATGAGAATCTTTCAGTTAAAGTTCCCTCACCAAAGAAAGCCCCAAATATTTTTTGCACTCCCTCAAATATTACCATAGCCCCGTCAAATATTCCTTCAAAGGTTTCCATAAGAATACCCATAACATCTACCTTTTCCATAATTTTCTTAACTATAGCAAATACTACAAATGCACCTATGATAAATAACATAGCATACATAGCATACGATAAACCAATCTTAACTATTTTTCCTATTAAATTAAATACCTTTCCTATTTTTTTAATGAATTTTTTCCTAGCCTTACTATCCGTTGCTAAACGGAATATACCTTTACCCATCTTTTTCAAAGGAGTAATTCCAGACCACATCAGCAATTTAGATACCTTAGAGTTTTCTTTTTGAAACTTCAATAAGTCAGCCATTCCTCCGCCAGACTTTGTGGAAAATCCACCCATTTTACCTCTAGTACTTTTTTCCGTCGCTTTAGCCGCCGCTAATTGGTCTTTAGTAGCAGTACCTTTACCGACTGCTTTTTGTAATTTTTTAACCTTCTTCATTTCTGCCTTTCTTCGGTTATGTAGAACTTTATATTGTTTAAGTTGGTCCTTTCTTTCTATTAAATCCCCTTTATTTCTAAGTTTCAACTCTACGGCCATAGCCTTTTGAAGTGATTTACCCTCTGCTTTTAGATTGTCTGATAATGTTTTATGAGTTTTTGTATATTGACTTAGAGTTCTTGCCTTAGCCGCCCGTTTAGCACCCTCTATTCCTATTTCAGTCTCCGCTAAAGCATTAAAGGTGTTAGCATATTCTTGGTTACTTTCCATTAATGCTTCATGATTAGCCACCCCTTTAGTTTTTAACTGAGTTAATTGTTCCTCTACCGTGATTATGTGTTTTTGTAACTCTGAAAACGCCTTTGCTTGAGCATTAGTTATTTCAGCCGCCTTTTCAGCCCTTGTATAATAACCATGCATTGCCTGACCTACGGCTCTTACATAATTCTGTAATTTCCAAATTGGACTACCTGATAATATACGACTAAACATAGTCCATCTTTTACCATGTTTACCTACACCATCGGCGGCTAATGCGAAACTTCTACTAAAGGAAGAAGTAGTATCTGCGGCAGTCTTTTGAGCGTCAGCCAGAGAATACATCTCTTTTTTTACTTCATTTACTTTATCGGCCTGTTCTTTAACAACTTTAGTACTTTTAGTCATTGCCGCTAACATTTTGGCTTGAAGCATTATTTGAACAGTCATTTGTTTATTAACTGCTTCAATTTGTAAATTCATGTAACTTAATCCCATTTAATCACCTCTTAGCCTTCTTCATTCCTTTATCTATCTCTTCTGCTTTATACTTTTCAACCTCTTGATGGACTGCAAGAAGGTCAACAACCAGTCTCGCTGGCATACGGTAAACCTCTAATGGGCTTATACCTAACGCCACAGCACAACTGTAAACGGTTATCAGAGATATTATTTCTGGGTCGGTTTTACGACCTAAGATTGCGTCTCTGATTCTTCGTTTTTTGTATCATCCCCTGTTAATTCTTGAAGGGGATTAGGAAGAATATCCTTTAATTGAGAACCAAGATAAGGACTTAATCTAATTAAATCAACTTTACCTAATGATGGTTCAGTCTTATCTACGAAATTATCTATCATATAATGATAAAGATTATTCAAATCTATATCCATTTCTTGGGTCTTAGCATTAATCTTCATTACGGAAGCCATTGCCGCTTCCACTTGTAACCAAGTTGGTTCCTTAACCCATATTTTAAGATGTTCTTCGCTACTCTCACTTATTTTGAGGTAGTATAATTTCGGTTCTGTTGCCGCAAAGAGCAAACTCTTATCACTAACTATTTTTTTATTTTCTTCTAACATTTTATCCACCTTTTTTCTTACCAACAAACAAACAAACGGTGTTGGTGGAATTTAATATTATTGAGGAGTCTCGGAATTTTCTTCCTTAACCCCCTCAACTTTCTTTTCTGCCGCTACTGCTTTAACCTTAGCAGCATCTGCTTTTTTTGTGGCTCTTTTCTCAGCCTTAGATTTATTTTCTTCGATTTCTTTAGCCAATCTCTCAGCATAAAGTTGTCTTTTAAGATTTTTATCCACTTAAATCACCCTTGTAAAACCCAATGGGTTTTAACGGTACATTCATTTAGACTTCTAGGTTTAACTGTAGCCTCAACAGTAATTGGGCCTTTATCATCTGGAATAGTCCAAGTAGCACCATCTAAATGATAATCGGTTAAAGAAATTGCAATCTGTTCAGTATTGTCTTTATCAAATTGTAAACTGATAATCCCTGAGCCTGATGGAACTGTTGAATTATTTTCTGTTTCGTTAAACAGTTCTTCAAATAATTTATCATCAGTAACTAATGCAGTAAAAGAAATTTCATAACTTCTTTGTGCGGGAATTGCATGTTTAACATCTTTACTTCCCACACCAATAAATCTTTTATCTGTTAAATTATTATTAATGGTTAAAGAGAAATTTGTTATCTTAAGGAATGTTTGTCCGAATATACTTAAAGAGCCTTTAGAGAAAAAGAATGGTTCAAGTAATTCAGCATCTGTGTTTGGAGCATAATTAAACAAATTAGTATTAGTAGATATTCCCGACCTTGCTTCATATAAATCTGTAGTAGTATGAGTATTAATACTGGTAACAGCACTTGTATTCAAATCCATAGTCATTTTAACTTCTTCATTTTCATTAGCAGTTAATGTGAGAGTATTAACCCTATTACCTCTAGCAATCCTAACAAAAGTATTACTTTCTAATACTGCTCCTTGTGTAGTTAATGTAGTGGGGTCTTTAGCAATTGATTGTTCAAGAGCAAATGATGGTAAATCTGCTGAATTTAATTCAATAAATCTATATGTTATATCACTTGTTACAGAAGTTGCATTAGAAGTTGTTCTAGTTAATAAATCTAAATTGGCAACAGCATCTGAACCTATTAAAACAGGGGGGAGAAGGCAGGTAGAATCTTTAGCAGTTCTATAAAATATTGGTCCTGTATTAACATGAGTGCTAATAGTTTGAGGCTGTGAACCGCTTACTGTATTATTGGAATCAATATACACATGATTTGCTGAAGCGGCGGCCCAAACACTTGCGGGCGCTTGATTAGTAATAGTGCAAACAACATTATCACAAGCACCTAAAGCGTAATAAAGCCACGCACCATGATTAGCCACTAATGCAACATTTCCTCCAGAAGCAGTTCTAATCCCTTTATACTGGTGACTAAAGTTTCTTGAGCCTCCTAATTGAAGATTTAATTGTTTCATTTCTTGTTCAACATTAGGGAAAGAAGCACTTTCTACTAATCCTAACCAGTTATCAGCATTCAATCTAGCCGTTGTACCACTTTTTGCTCCAACGCAAGGTGCGCCATAACTTCTAATGATAAAATAATCATCAGCGGCAGTTGCAGCAGTTGCAGGAGTAAAATTAATTACACTAGTAGTATTGGAAGTAATTGTATGTGAAGATGTTAATACATTACCACTTAAAACATACCTATCAATAGTACACCCAACATATATATTAGGAACTAATAATACTGTTCCACTCATATCAGTATGTAATGTAATAGCACTAACAATACCTGTTGCCGTTGTCTTCTTAATATACAAATCTACTTCTGGAACAAGAGTTAAACTTGCGCCGCTACCTAAAAATATCTCTTCATTTACTGCCATAATTTTTTCACCTTTTTTTACTTACTTACACGGAAATGGCGAATCTTTTCATTGTTACATTTACTTTATACCCGAATATTCGCTTTGCTTTGTTATTCGACTCAGTTCTTCCTCCTAAATGTATTTGATGCATTTTCAATGATTCACTACCGATTGTAACTGTTGCGCCTTTCCTCTGTGATTCTAGCGTGTGTCTAAGGGATTTATATAGGCTTTCCAATCTATCATGTGCATAGATGTTATCTGCCGCCCTTGTGTCTCCTCCACTAACAGTCCGTATATGGCAGGTTATATTATATGTTTCATTACGAACATCCCAACTAATAGTAGGGTATTCTGTTTCTTGTCCATCTTCGAAGATGATTATTAAGTCGGAAGAGGTTGCGGCACCAATTGCTGGACTAGTTTGATTTAACAAACTATACTGTCTTGCCTGACCACGACTAACTTTAGCCGCCGTTCCATCAGTAGAACCCCCAGAGGATAAGTTTCTAATGTCGAGAATTGTAGGTTTAACTCTATGAGCAGTATCAATTCCTAATGTGTTTTGCATAACACTCGCCGAAGGCCAATTATTACGCAAGAGATTAACGGCGTATGTTACTTCATCCATTACAATCCACTTTCCTTAACAATTTTATCTAATCTAACACCAATTTCTTTTTCTACTGCTTCGGCAATATATTTTTCAATTTCAGAATCAGCATAAGTATAGTCCCCTAAACCACTTTCTTCAAAGAGTTTATTCCTTTCCTCATACATTTGTTGTACTCTTTTAACAATTTTAATAATATCACTCAATTAAAACAACTCCCTCTTTTTTACCATTAATAATTTCCATCGCTTCTGTTCTAAGTAATTCATATTTTTCTTTAACTGAGATTTGATTACCAGATTCAGTTATAAGAACTGTTGCATCATCAGAACGTAGTATTTCACATGCAACTAATTTAGTAGCAGCATCAGTAATTATTGCAGGAACTCTACCACTACCCGCAAAGTATGTAGCCCTAACTGAATTCAGATGAATATAAGGCCATTTATCTCTAAAGAAAATTCTACCTTCTCTATCTATCTTCCACCATTCGTTCATTCTTCCTGCATCTTCTTTATCGGTGAATCCACTTACACTAACCCCTTGAGCAGTTGTTGTAGAGGAACTACCATTAAGATAAATTGAACAATTAGCACCATCATCACTTGGTAATAAAGATGAAATTAAAACCCTATTTGAATTTTCAGAATCAAGAGTAGCGTAGAAAAAATCAGATACTTGTTTAGCACCTGTGCTATCTGTTTGGGCTTTCTTTGCTGATGCACCAGTTAACGCCGAAGTGCTTGATGGAAATCTTTCATTGATTAATGAAACAAGTTCCTCTGCGGCTGTTTTGTTCCCATAAGTTGAATCGAATCTTGAATTTGTAGTTCCAGAAAGTAAATTAAAAATTAAACCACTATTAGGCAGACGAAGATTAATTGTGGTTGTTCCACTAATCATTGAAGTATAATCACTCATAGTTACTGATGCCTCTGCGCCACAAATGTTAGTCCATTGATTTCCCTGCCAAATATCTATTCTAATCATCTTAGAAATACTATGTCTATCTAATTGAACAAAACCTAAGTAATCTCTCCATCTTCCAGCAGGGTAATGACCAACACCAACAGTAAAATTATGATGTTCCTTTTCGTAAAGTAACCTTCTCCAAGAAGTTCCACATTTTTCATCAATTAAATCTTCTATTCTTTTAATGAATTCACCAACTTCTGAATGCATTGGGGTGGTTGTAGCACTAAAATCTGGAATCTGTAATAACTCCGCTACTTTAGCAGAAGTAGTGTAATACCCATTTCCAATAGCATAATTAGGATTAATGGCCGTATAATCAGAAGGAGAATAAAACTTAGCCATACTTATTCCTCCACAGAAGAAGCAGTAGGAATAGAATTAATGGCTTCTTCTAAATCTCTCATCCTTGCCCTAACAAAACTAAGATAATAGTTACGAGCCATATTTAATTTTTTACCTTCAAATTCTCCTGCTCTACCAGTTTTAAACTTTCCAGCAACTGGTTTTATTCTTTCAGTTGCACCTGTAGTCTTTGCTCTACCAGTTTCTAATTTTATAATTCTTTGAGGAATTAATTTAATTTTAATAGTCATATGCATTAATGAATCCATATCTTCCTCATCATGTTTAGGAATCTTATTTCCATCTTCATCTAATTTAAATTCACCATAATTAGGATTAGCGATTTTAATAGGTTCACCTTCACCTTCTGTCTCCTCTGTAATTTCTCCCCTTTCATCTATTTCATACATATCTTCAGGAGCGATTTCTCTCATCATATGAAAAGTTACATCCATATTTAAATCATAAAGAGTATATGGGTCAAGCGCATGTTTTGGAATAAAGTTTCCAAAATACTTCTCTCTATTTTCTGCATCTTTCCAAACTAAAGAGGTTATATCTGTATCAAAATCATTTTCTGTATATTCTGC
>TARA_R110002167_G_scaffold110087_4_pt1 | contig 24273 bp, 37 predicted proteins | sample TARA_R110002167 | Tara Oceans TARA_R110002167 (sample SAMEA4398238) | marine metagenome | biome: Polar Biome; feature: [MES] marine water layer (ENVO:01000295) within the mesopelagic zone...; material: water (ENVO:00002006), including particulate matter (ENVO:01000060) such...
CTTAAAAAAATAATGATGCAGTTGAAAAGTGAGATTGTCAAGTTTTCAAAAGTCATGGCAGCAATTGTAACAACTTTAGGATCTGTTTGGTTTTTTGGAGAGCCTTTTTTGGAGGATTATGTTGAGAGTCATTTTGATGCATATGAGATCAGGAACAAACAGGAAAGTTCAGATAAAATGAAACTCAGGGATTTGTTGGGGATTAAAATGGGAGTCCCTTCTGATGAGGTGCATATTGAGTTGGGCAGGATGTTTAAAAATGAGACTAATGTGCATGAGACAATTGATTCAGATTATATTGAGGCAAAAAATAAAAGAAACAAGATCATTAAGGAAATAAAAAATATTTATCCAAATACTGTTTTGAATTATGAAAATTAGTCAATTTGTTTCATTGTCTGAGGTTACGAAAAGTAACACAGCAACAAGAAAAGGCATTATGAACATTCCAAATGAGGATCAATTGAATAGGATTGCAACACTTGCTGTCCTTGTTTTTGATCCTTTGAGAGATTGGGTTGGTGGAGCTGTCAAGATTAACTCAGGTTTTAGATCTGAGGCATTGAACAAAGCTATTGGAGGGAGTAAGACATCACAACACATGGCCAATAATGGTGCAGCTTTTGACATTGATGATACTTTTGGACATGCAACAAACTCTCAAATGTTCCATTATATCAAAGACAATATGAGTTTTGATCAGATGATATGGGAGTTTGGAGATGATGAAAACCCTGAGTGGGTGCATGTTTCATATGGTACAGCAGCAACAAACAGAATGGAGGTTTTGATTGCAAAAAAGAACTCAAAAAATAAAACATATTATGTAAAATATGAGGATTAAAATTGAGCACATCATCATTGCAGCATTGTTTGTTTACATTCTATTTTTAAGTATGTGCAACAGTCCAAAAATCATCACTGAGACAGTTGTTGAGAGGTACTCAGACACAACAATCACTCATGACACTGTGATCAAAGAAATTGTAAAACATCACTGGCATGTGCAGCCATCAAACACAGATACTGTTTTTTTATCTCCTGAATATATTGCAACACTTGACACATTCATTTTCAATATTAATGACAGCATTTTGGATGCAAGGATCACTGCACTGTCAAAATCACAACCTGTGATCAATCTCTCATATAAGGTGAAACAATTTGAGATCAAAGAGAGCATTTTGATCAAAGACTCTGTTGTTGTTGAGAGGTTAAAAAACCAATATTTTATTGGAGCAATGGTTGGAGGTAGTCAAAACAGTTTCATGTTTGCACCAAAAATTGACATACTTGCAAAGAATGGTTTTCTGTATTCAGGAGGATATGATATAATCAACAAAACAGTGATCATTGGTATTGGCAAAAAAATAAGTCTAAAGAGATGATATTTAATAATATTTTTTATATTTGTGAGTAGTATGGCTAAAGAGATATTGATATATAGTCCAATTTTTGATTCAGTTGCAGAGAATTTCATCTCTCAATTGAATGAATCAGAGGGTAAGGATGTCACTGTGAGAGTTAACTCTCCCGGAGGATCTGTCTTTGCAGGTTGGGGAATGATCGCAAAATCTCAGGAGCACACTGGACAAATTACAGTCAAGGTTGATGGTAATGCATCATCAATGGCTGCAATATTTTTATTGTTCCACAAAAATGTTGAGGCATTAAATGTATCAACTTTCACACTGCACAGAGCATCTATGTTCATGCCAAGTGATGAGGACAAAAAAGAACTCAAAGCAATCAACAATGACATCAGGAGAGCTTTTGAAGCAAAACTGAACATTGCAGAGCTTGAGAACATTTCAGGAGTATTGATTGATGATTTTTTCAACTCTGAGGATGTGATTGATATTAATTTGAATGCATTACAGGCAAAACACATTGGATTGATTGAGACAATCAATGAGCTTGATGCAACTGCTTTTGATCAGTTATCACATCAAATTGCAGCTATATCAAACAAAGAGATTAAAAAAGAGAATAAACAAGTAAACACAAAAACAAAAAAGATGAATATTGAAGCATTGAAAAGTGAGCATCCTGCATTATATGCTGAGGTACTTGCAAAAGGTAATCAATCAGCAGTAGCAACAGAGAGAGATCGTGTTGGTGCATGGTTGGCATTTGGGGATGTTGATTTCAAGGCAGTATCTGAGGGTATTAAGGCAGGGGAATCATTGACTGCAACTGCAACAGCAGAATTGAGCAGGAAATCATTTTCAGCACAAGCAATTGCAGACATAGCATCTGACAATGCTGATGAGCAGGAAACAGATACAGAGGGTAATGATGAGCCAACAGCCGTTGACAACTTCATGACTAAATTTGATGAACTAAGAAAAACAAAATAAAAAATGGGAGCAACAGAAATATCAAAAACGGGAAATTTTTTGCATACTGATTATGATGTGTCAAAAATATTTGTTTTTTCAAACAGATATGAGGGTGGAACATTATTGAATGCATCAGGAGGAATAAAGAATTTTTTACCGGGTACATTAATGGGACGCATTACAGCATCTTTGAAATTAGTCCCAGTAGTAGCAGCAGCAACAGATGGAAGTCAATTTCCTGTTGGGATTTTAAAAACAAAAGTATCTGATCTAGCTATTGCAGGAGAGTCAACAGTGAACATCTGTGTTTCAGGTGATGTTGTTGAGTCAAAAGTGATTTTAAACGGAGCAGAAACAATGGACACAATCATTGCAGCTCGTCCAATCAAAGACAGAATTGCATCAGATACAATGGGGATCAAATTGGTTGACTCATTTGAATTAACTGGCGTTGATAACGCATAAAAATAAAAAAGAAAAATGGCAACTATAAGCACACAAGACGCACGAGGAGTTTTTACAAAAGCACTGATTGCAGTTTACAAAGAAAGAACAGCTCCAACAGCTTTTTTGAGATCTTTTTTCACTACTAAAGAAGTAGGAACATTAGAGCTTTCAATTGAAGTTCAAAGAGGTACTGAAAAAATCGCAGTTGATGTTGAGAGAGGAACAGAGGGAAACAGAAATCAATTCTCAAAATCTAGTGAGAAAATTTTTGTACCACCTTACTACAAAGAATATTTTGATGCAACAGAGCTTGATTTTTATGACAGATTGTTCACTTCAAACGGAACAGTTGATGTTGTAACATTCGGACAATGGATGGAGACAGTTGTTGAAAAATTAGGAATGTTACAAGACAAGATCGAGAGATCTTATGAATTGCAAGCATCTCAAGTTTTAGAGACTGGAATTGTAACACTTAACAGTGGAGATAATATTGATTTTAAAAGAAAAGCAACATCTTTAGTAGCCTTAGCAGGTGGAGCACTTTGGAGTGCAGGAACATCAAATCCATATACTGATTTGAAAAATGGAGCAACTGAGATCAGAACAAAAGGTAAATCAATGGGTAACATTTTCAATGTTATTTTGGGTGACTCTGCAATGTCTGCATTTTTTAATAACACTGTTGTAAAAGAGAGAGCAGATATCAGAAGAATATCTTTGGATGCTATCAGGACTCCACAAAAAAACAGTGTTGGCGGTGTACTTCATGGTGAGGTCTCAGCAGGTGCATATATTTTCAGATTGTGGACATACCCTGAATATTATGATACAGAGGCAGCAACTAATTTGCCATACATGAACACAAACAAAGTTGTGATCATGCCTGAGAATCCTAAATTTATTTTAGGTTTTGCAGGAGTTCCTCAATTGCTTGGTAAAAAAGCAGATGTTGGAGCAGGGATCAGTGCAAAAAGAGGTGCATATCTTGTTGGAGAGTATCTTGATGAGAGAAACACATCACATGTGATTGAGATCAAATCAGCAGGAATAGCAATTCCAGTTGCAGTTGATCAATTATATACAGCAAAAGTTTTATAATAAACTTAGATTTTAGATAATAATTTAAAAAAGCCTGTCAATTATGGCAGGCTTTTTTTTTAAAAACATTAGAGATGGCAAATTTTAAAGTGATAGCATTATCAGTTGGAGGCAAAGGAAACAACATTTATAAAGTTGGAGATATTGTGAAAACAGAAAATTTTGTAAATGCAAAAGCATTAGTTGCAGGAGGATTTTTGGAGGAAATTTCAGAGCCAAAAAAAGAAGTTGAGAAAACTTCAAAAAAGAACAACAACAAAAAAAATAAATAAAAATAATGAATTTGGTGGATCAGGCCAAATCAGATTGGCAACAAATCACAACTGACAAAGTGAATGGTTTTGGAACGTCAATCACTTTGACATCTCCAACATCAGTTGTGTTAGAGATTGTTGGATTGGCAACAAAACATCACATTGGGATTGATGATGATGGGAATGTTGTGAACACAAAAAACGCTCACATTTCATTTTCAGAGCAACAGTTGATTGATGCATCATATCCAACAAGGGACGCAGATAATGAGGTCAATTTGTATGGCCATCAAGCAACATGGATTGACTCAACAGGATCATCAATCACATATACCATCAGAGAGTTTTTCCCTGATGAGACAATGGGAGTGATCCTTTGTATTTTGGGAGACTTAGAATAAAAGGAAAATGGCACTATTAAATTTAAAAATTCCTGAGCAAAACTTTGAAATTGTCAGAGACAGGCTTGCATTAATTTTAGCAGATGAGATTGCAGCTCAGGCAGCAATTGCACCTTTGACTCCTGAGTTGGATGCAACAGTGCATCTTGAGAGGTTTGTCCCTTTTTCTCAGGTTGACATGCCATGTGTAAATGTTGTTTTTGCATCAGGATCATATGACAATCAAAATGCAAAAACTGTTGATGGATTGTATAAATACAATATTGATGTGTATGCAAAAGCAAAATCAACATCAACTGATGGAGGAGACAAACTTGCATCAATAAAGTTGCACAGTATTTTGGGAATTTGCAGAGCAATTTTGGAAAGTCCACAATATAGGACATTAGGTTTGGCAGCTCCATCACTCCAAAGAGTGACAGTTGTTGACATCAATGTGGAGGAGCCAAAAAACACTCAGGATGGATCATCTGTGATCATGGGTAGGTTGACTTTTGATGTGAGTGTTTGTGAGGGAGTGCAGCTCCAAATTGCAAACAACATTGCAGGGTGGGAAACATCTGTTGAAATGGATGAGACTGATACAGGATATAAATTTTCAAAAGTAATAGTTTAAATGGCATTAGACACAATCATCACAAAACTCCAAAATGGCAATGTTATAATATCTCGTACAGGAGGCAGGACAATGTCATATTATCCTGACATGCAAGTGTTGGAGGATGATGGTGAGTCATGTCATGTGAGAGACAAATCAAGCTCTCAACAGCATGTTTTTAATGTTGATGAGGTGATCAAAGTTGTCAGGAAAGATGGAACAGAGACTCCAATCAATGACAAAGCAACTCTTTTTTATGAGTTGAGTACTTTTTTTTTTTTTAAGTTAGGTGGGGCAGGATCAACACATTTAGGTGTTTTTATTAATTACACAGATCTGATCACTGAATATCCAACAGCAGCAACAGGAGATCTTGCATATGTTGAAAATTCTCAAGGAACATTTTGGTTGCCGGGTGGAATGGGAGGAAACTTTTATTCAAAAGGAGTTTATATGTTCAATGGTGCAAATTGGGACTCATCAGTTGATGAGATTTCAAAGCAACTTGAGGACAACACAAATGATATTTTGTCATTGCAAACAGCTTTGACAAATCATGTGAATGATCTTGCAAATCCACATGATACAACAATCACAAAACTTGATGACACATTGATCACTTTTCCAAGTGATAATCAGGCTTTAATTTGGGATGCAGGAACGTCAAAATGGATTAATAAAGACCAAACAGGAGGAGGAGAAATCACACTTGCTGATGTATGGGCAATAAACACAATAACAAACTGTTAAAATGGCACAGATAGGAGTTGACAAAGGGGAATATGTTTTTGATGCAAGTTTAAAAACTATCACTTTTACAGGTGTAACGGTTGACACTATTGACCAAGTAAAATTGGTTAACAATGTTGTTAATGGAATTATTATTTTCAATCCAATTGACCCTACAAAATTAGGTGGTTTATTAAATAATGTTTTAACACTTGATTTTGATACTACAGGAATGTCAGATACGGATGACCTTTTTATCTGTGTTAATTTTGAAACAATAGAAAACGAAAGTTTAGCACTTTTAAGTAGGTATAAAACACAGATTGGAGTTGATACAGGTGAATGGGTTTTTGACGCAGCAGCGCAAACGATAACCATAACAGGGCCAATATTACACAGGGTTGAACAAATAGGGCCAATTTTAAACGGTGCAACAGGTGAAACTATATTTAATCCTGAGAGAGGTATTTTAGGGACGTTATTGAATAACGTTTTAACATTAGATTACGACACTACATCACAAAATAATAATGATGAACTTTATATCTTCGTAAACGGTGTAATAAATAACAATCTTAGAGGGAGTAATATTCAAGAGTCTTTTTTCCTTGAGTCTAATTCGTCGCTTTTGTGGTCTCCTTTTGATTACAAAAAAGTAGAAGTTATTATTTACAATGCAGGGTTTAGAAACTTTTCTATACGGTACAAATCACCTGCTTTATACGGTCAATTTATTACACTTGCACCGGGTGAAAGATTTGAGGAGGAGCATTTTGATGGTGATATTTTCGGCATTTGGGAATACAATCCAGCAGGTGACGCAACAAGTGAGCTGGTATTCATAACAGAGGTAGCAGCGGTTAGCCTGTCAAATTTGTATCTAGTATTAAAAAATGAAACAGTAACTAATCCAACTTTCCCACCACTTACAACGGGAACTAGTGTGACTCCGGGCGTTTATTCAACGGCTGCGGCTGTTACACCTTCGGGAACAATTACATTGAATGGCTTAGGGCAAGCTAACCCTGTATTTATTTTTATAATAACTGGAGCTTTGACAGTTTCGGCAAATACTACGTTTATACTAAGCAACGGAGCAACTGCAAATAATATCTTTTGGGTATGTGACGGGGCTGTGTCTTTGGGTGCAAAGAGCGATTCTTTTGGAACTTTCATTAGTTTAGTAGCTAACTCAACAGGTAACAATTCTACGCTAACTGGCAGAGTTTTAAGTTTAGGCGGTGCGGTTGCGAATAGCGGGAGTCCTATTATAGTACCATCTACGGGGTCACAATACGATTTAGGATATGTTGAAAGGTTTGCTTTGTTTACCTCAGCAGGGGCATTATCTAACTCAGGAGCTAACAACATTACAGGCGATGCGGGAACGAATTTAGGAGCTATCACAGGTTTTAATAATGTAACTTTTACAGATGGTGCTTTGTATAATAATACTTCACAGGTTGAAATAACAATGGTTGGCGGTGGTGTACGTATAGTTGAAATAAAAATATAATGGAAAAAAATACAAATTTTGTACAGCGTAGTTTTACAATGGACATTCCAGTAGAAAATGGACTCTATGAGTTTTCAATAGTTTTTAAATATGATGTCCAGTTGATACGGGCAAAATATTTAGACCTTCCAAGTAATGAAGGTGATATTTTAAACGCGGATATAAGCCCGAATACAATCATAGGTCAGACAATTATACCATGTTCAACAGACCAAACAATGATTTATATTGATGCAAGCGTATTAAAATATCTACAAGTAGGATATGACGTTTCAATCACTAACGGTTTAACTAGTGACGACCTCGGCCAATGCTTAGAAATCAACCACAATCATATTATAGTTGAAACTAAACTAGTTAATAACTACGGTGAGGGTTCAGCTATTGGAATGACTGTTCCACTTATTAGAGATTTGAGCTTTTCAGGTGCAAATTCTGAAAGGGTAATTCAAGGAACAACCAAGACAAGCTTATTGCCTAAAGGCGTGCCAATAGTTTTAAAATATAACAATTTAACAGGCACAGCGGCAAAGTTCGTTTTTGATTTGGAGGTTTTATTTTAACATTATGAAACTAATTAGTTTTTTTCTTGCTGTTATTGCTTTAATTCTCGTGTGGGTTTTAGCTTTGCCTTTATATGTTTTAGGGCTTTTTATAGTCAAAATACATCATGCCTATCATTTAACCATTGCAGTTAGTTTGGATCAGTTAGGAAACGTTTTAGGCGGCCCGCTATTCAATGTAATACTAAAGAAAAAAGGCGGGTATAAATTTGGACACGAAGATGACACCATTAGTATGTGCTTAGCAATTAACTATTTGACTAAAAACTTAACTTGGTTCGGTTTATTAATTGCAAACGGGTTGGAGTGGATCGACCCCGGACATTTAGAAAAAGCAATTGAAAAATGCAGGCACTCAAACTGTACCTGTTAAACAAAAAAATCATATTTAAAATTCAATTGAGGATGATAAGGGATCTCAATTAAAAAAAAAGTAATTAAACTAGTATTTTTTTTTATATTTGTTATAAATTAAAACATAAAAAAATGGCAATATCAAACGCAGTTGGCAGTGAGAGGATAGCAAGGGTTGTTGGTTATAAATTAACTAAAGGCAATTTTTCAAATTCAACTCCAAATCTGCCTCAAAGAATAGCAATTTTAGGAGAAGCAAACTCAGCAAATCAAGGGACTTTGAATGTAAATGCAACAGATGTAACATCTGCACAACAGGCCGGTGATTTGTATGGATATGGGTCTCCTATATATAACATGATGAGAATTTTGCGTCCAGTGACTGGAGGTGGGATTGGTGGAATTCCTACAATTGTCTATGCTCAAGCATCATCAGGTGCAACAGCCTCAGCAAGAGACATTACACCTGTTGGAACGGCAACAGCAAACGGAACACACACAATGATCATCAATGGACGTGACTCTGTTGATGGTGTGAGATATGATTTCACCATTGCAAATGGAGATGCTCCTGTTGCAATAGTAGCTAAAATGATCACAGCAGTGAATAATGTTTTGGGATCTCCTGTGATTGCAACAGATGGAACAGGTAAAATTGTTTTAACAGCAAAATGGGAAGGATTAACGTCTGAGGAATTGGATGTTACGGTTGACACAAACGGTTTGTCTTTAGGTGTGACTTATGGCGTTGTAAGTTCTGCAACAGGTGCAGGATCTCCATCAGTGGTGTCATCATTGAATACTTTTGCAGAAAACTGGAACACAATTGTTGTGAATCCATATGGCTCAGTTGCTTTTTCAGATCTTGAGGCATTCAATGGGATTCCTGATCCAACAACTCCAACAGGTAGATTTGTGGGAGTTATCATGAAACCATTCATTGCACTTTATGGAGACAAAACAGATGATCCATCTGTGTTGACAGATGCAAGAAAAATTGAAGTTACAAACGCTGCATGTCCTGCACCTTTATCAAAAGGATTTGACATGGAGGCAGCAGCTAACATGGCAACATTGTTTGCAAGAGTTGCACAAGATACTCCACATTTGGATGTCAATGCATTGACATATCCTGATATGCCAATCCCATCTGACAACAATATTGGATCAATGGTCTCATATGATTTCAGAGATTCAATTGTGAAAAAAGGATCATCCACTGTCACTTTAAGTGCAGGGAGATACAAGATTGAGGATTTTGTGACAACTTATCATCCTGTTGGAGAAACTCCTCCACAATTCAGATATTGCAGAAACTTGATGTTGGATTTCAACATTCGTTTCACTTATTATTTACTTGAGCAGATCAATGTTGTTGATAAATCAATTGCAGCAGATGGAGACATTGTTCAGGTTAGTGGAGTAATTAAGCCAAAAATGTGGAAACAAATTGTTGACAACATGGCATCTGATTTAGGGAAAAGAGCTTTGGTTGCAGATGTTGCATTTATGCAGGAATCAATTGAGGTTGTGTTGAGCACAACAAACCCTGACAGATTAGAGACTTTCTTTAAATACAAGAGAACAGGCATTGCAAGAATTGCAAGCACAACTGCTCAGGCAGGTTTTAACTTTGGTACAATATAAACAAACATAAAAAACAATAGACATGGCAACAGGCGGTGATATTTTAGAAATTACGTACAATCACCCAACATTGGGTGATGGTACGATTTATGCGAAAGCAAACGAGGACAGCACATTTGATTTGGGAGGATTCAGATCAAATGATGATGCTGACATGGTTGATGGTAGTGGGACAATGATTGATCAAATAAATCGTAAAAGGTGGAAATTTTCTGTTGTTGTTGCATGGGACATGAACACAACAAATGAACTTGACAAGGTTGTTGATTTGGCCGGGTCTCCTGTTCTTACTGATTGGACTTTTGAGTCAGTCAATGGAACAGTTTGGGGAGGTCAAGGGAAACCGGTTGGAGATTATGAGGGGAATGGAAACAATCCAACTTTCACTTTGTTAGTGTCAGGAGGAGGAAAGTTGAAAAAAATCAGCTAATAAATTTTAATATTAATTAATTCACATATAGACTACATGGAAAAGGTAAATTTGGATCAGGCAAAAAAAGAGGTCAACAAGTGGTTGGACTTTAAAAAAGTAGATCAAGAGAAAAGAGATGAAAACACAGATAATATTGATGCATTAGCAAAAGCAATATCTGTTGGATATCTCGTAATGGATAAAGATTTTAATTTAATTCAAACGCTAAAATTTCCAATGCAGGATCAGGATGGAAAAGATTCTTTTACTACATTGAAATTTAAGCCAAGATTAAAAATGGGAGAGATCCAAAGCAAATCTCAAAATTTAAAGGCAGGTGATACATTTGCATTAATAACTGCATATATCTGTGCATTAACAAAAATCAACTCAGGAATCATCAAAGAGATGGATTCTGAGGATTACAAAATCGCTCAAAGCGTGGTGATCTTTTTCCTGTAAGTCTGAACTCCCTCAATAATACTGTGAAAACAGTTGTGAGGGAGTTTAAATGGGAACCAAGTGTCATTGATGACATGTTCATTGATGATGCTGATTATAAAGGCATCAAGTATTGGTATGATGACATCATTGATGTTCATAAACAATTGAAAAAAGCATAATGAGCACAATCAAAGTTCCTGCAATTTTTACTGCCATTGACAAGTTCTCAGGGCCGGTCAAAAGGATGTCAAGATCCACACAAACTTTTGCTCAAAAGGCAGAGGTTAGCATTGCAAGGCTTGATAGGAGGATGAGGAGATTGGGGCCATCCATTGGTGCAATGGGAAAGCAAATGTTGGGGCTTGCTGCAACAGGAGCAATTGTTGCAGGAGTTGGATCAGCAGTCAGGACAATCAGAGATTTTGAACAGGCAAATGCAGATTTGAGTGCAGTTATGTCATCTGCAACTGGGCCACAATTGGAGGCACTTTCAAAAGATGCGGAACGATTAGGAGGTATCACAGCGAAAACAGCAACTGAGGTTGTTGGATTACAGGAATCATTTGCACGATTAGGATTTGAAACTCCTGATATTCTCAACATGACTGAATCAACCATTGCAGGATCAATTGCAATGAATGCTGAGTTGGCTGAGACAGCAGAATTGACAGGTGCAATGATCAAGACATTCAAAGATCTTGAGTCAACAGATACAACACAAGTGATTGACCAAATGACTTTGGCAACACAAAAATCTGCATTAAATTTTGTAAAACTTCAAACGTCATTGCCAATTGTTGCAGGAGCATCTCAGGCAGCAGGAATCTCATTTGAGAGAACAATGGCATTGCTTGGAAAATTAAGTGATTCAGGGATTGATGCATCATCATCTGCAACTGCATTAAGAAATATATTTTTAGAGTCTGCAAAAGAGGGTTTGAACTATGAGCAGATATTGACAAAGATTGAAAAGAATCAAAACAAATTAACAGCAGCCAATGATCAGTTTGGTAAAAGGGCAGCGGTTTCAGCAACAATCCTGTCTGATAATATAAGGCAAACACAAGAGTTGACCGATGTACTTGAGAGAGCAAAAAAAGGTCAAGATTTATCAGGTGCAGCATCAATTGCAGCAGCAAAAAGACTGGACACTTTAGGAGGAACAATCACATTGCTATCCTCAAAATGGGATTCTCTTTTGCTTGCATCAAATAAAAACACAGGAGGAGTTGGAAAAATGACATCAGCACTGAAATTTTTGACTGAAAACTTAGAAACAATTTCAATGTGGGTTTTGAGGTTGGCAGGTTTTTGGGTTGCTTTGAAAATTGCACTTTTCGCAGCAAGGATGGCAATGATTGCATACAATGTGATATTGGGTATCTCATCAGCATTGAGTGCAACAGCAGCAGTGTCAGTTGGAGCAAATACAACAGCTTTGACAGCTTATAATGTTATGACAAAAATTGTGGCAATAACCACAAAACTATGGACAGGAGCACAATGGTTGTTGAATATAGCATTAAATGCAAATCCAATTGGACTCATCATTCTTGCAATAGCTGCATTGGTTGCAGTAACAATTTTGATCATAAAATACTATGATCAATGGGGAGCAGCAGCAACATTGTTGCTTGGCCCTTTTGGAATGTTGATTAATTTGGTGATGTCATTCAGGAAACATTGGGATTTTGTTTCTGATGCATTCACAAAAGGAGGTTTCATTGAAGGAATCAAATCAATTGGAGTTGTTATGATTGATTCCTTACTTGCTCCAGTGCAACAATTGTTGGAAATGATTGAGTCAATTCCCGGAGTAGATTTTGGACTTTCTGATAAAATTGAAAAGTTCAGAGCAGGTTTATTTATTAATGCTGAAACTCCTGCACTAAACACAAAAGAGTCTGAGCAGAATGCATTGGGACAAACCATTGAAAACAACACAAACACAAATGCAACTTTGACAGTATTGGCCCCAAAAGGATCAACCAAATTGGAGCAAGATGAAAACTTTTTCCCAACAATTACATCCTCATTATTGGGTGGTTTTAATTAACTTTATATCATGGATGATATTGTATTGTATGAGACAGGATCAGGAGGAGATTTGCAGTTGTTAGGAAATGACATTGCATCAACCACTGGTTTATTTAATATGGTTTACATGGCATGGTTTGGAGAGGTTTATTCAACAACAGGAAATGAGTTGGATTCTGAATTGAGAGATGATTGGTTTGGAAATTCTCTTTTGTTTAAAAATGAAAAAGAGATCCAATTCAATTCACTTTTAGAGAAAACTTTGAATGAGACTGCATTGGATTCATCAGGCAGGATCACCATTGAGGAGGCAGCAAAAAAAGATCTAAATTTCATGAAAGATATTGCAGAGGTTTCAGTCTCTGTCTCCATCTTGAGAGATGATAAAGTGTCAATAACAGCACAATTAAAACAGCCTGACAATATTCAAGTTCAGGAGTTTCAATTGATTTGGGATGGATTGAAAAATGAGGTAATAATTGAAAAAACTATATAAAAAATGGCGCAAAATATACCAACTTTAAATCAGTTATATACTGACATTTTAGGACAGTTGGAGTCTGAATTGGGGATCACAATCCCTTTGTTTGGGAGGAACTTTTTGAGAGCATTGGCAGCAGTACAGGCAGCAAAATTAAAATTAATTTATTTGATGATTGCAGATGTTCAAAAGAACATTTTTGTTGACACTGCTGATCCTGAATCAATCGGAGGTACTCTTGAGAGGTTTGGGAGAGTTAAGTTGGGCAGGAGTCCATTTTCAGCTCAGGCAGGGACGTACACAGTCAGTGTGACAGGAACAGCATTGGCAGTGATCAAAGCGTCAACAACATTCAAATCAAACGACAACAGCACATCTCCATCAATGCTTTTCCAACTTGACAATGATTATACATTGACAGGAACAGGAGACACAATTGATGTGAGAGCACTTGAGGGAGGATTGGATTCTCAGTTGGTTATTGGTGACACATTAACAGCAACAGCACCAATTGCAAATGTTGAGTCATTGGCAACAGTTACGGCAGAGGTGATCACTCCTTTGTCTGCTGAAACTATTGAGGATTACAGAACAAAAGCAATTGAGGCATATCAATTAGAACCTCAGGGGGGAGCTGCAACAGATTACAGGCTTTGGAGTGCTGATGCACAAGGAGTTGCAAAGGTTTATCCATATGTAAAACAAGGCTTTGCAGGAGAGATTGAATTGTTTGTTGAGGCAACACAAATTGACTCAATAGATGGAAAAGGAACTCCATCAATTGCAATTTTGAATGATGTTGAGTCAGTTGTTGAGTTTGATCCTGACACAACCAAACCTCTGAATGAGAGGGGGAGGAGACCTGTTGGAGTATTTAATATTGATTTTAATCCAATTACAGTCAAGGAAATAAATGTTGAATTGACAGGATATCAAAATTTGACTCCAACAATTCAGGCAACAATTGACACTGCTGTTGAGGCATTTATCCAAACAGTCAGACCATTTGTTGATGCAGCAGATGTGTTGGCAAATAAAAAAGATATTTTGAGTGTCAACAATTTAACTTTTGTTATTTTGGAGGCAGTTCCACAATCAATTTTTACATCTTTAGATTTGAAAGTTGACACAGTGAGTGTCCCAACTTTTACTTTTGACAATGGAGATATCCCAAATTTTAATCCTTTAACATATGTTTAAAGAGTTATTTTTAAAACTTACTGAGAGACTTTATCCAAAGGGTAGAGCGTTCAAGATTGTCTCAGGGAGTACAAAAGAAAAATTGCACACTGCATTGGCAGATAGTGAAAATGATGCCTACACATCAGGATTGGCAGTGTTGGATTCAATCCTGCCTGACAATCCAAATTTCACAGCAGAGGATGCAACAGATTGGGAGAGGAGATTGGGAATGATTTCAAATCCTTTTGTGATATTGTCAGACAGGAAATTGGCAATTGCAAGGAAAATGAATCATCCGGGAACTATTCCTGCTAGGCAACATTACAAGTATATTGAAGGCCAATTGCAGGCAGCAGGTTTTGATGTGATTGTCACAGAGAACAGGTTTCCACTATCTGCAACCATACCAACTCCAATGGGAATTGCTGAGATGGGAGTGGATGAGATGGGAGGAACGGTTGCAAATACAAATCCATATGGAGTCATTGATCCATACACTTTGACAACTGATGTTGAGCAAATGGGATTGACAGAAATGGGAGTTGGAACAATGGGAGGTTTTTACACCGTTAATCCTTTTGAGGTTGTTGCAAACAACATTGATCCACTTTTGGATGCTGATTTTTTCACTGACACTGTGATCTCAGAAATGGGAGATGGAGGAGAGATGGGAGAGATGGAAATGAATGCATCAGTTGACTATTTGGATAAATTAAAATTTACTTTTTTTGTGAGTGGAGATTCATTTCCATCTGATGCAATTATTGCATTTGACAGAAAAGCAGAATTTAGACAATTAATTTTAAAATTGAAACCTGCAAACACTGTTGCATTTGTATATGCTGAGTATTCAAAGGATGATTTTAACAATGATTTTAACAATGATTTTACTAACTTTATACTATAATGGGAATACTAAATTTGACAGCGTTAAGGGCGCAAGTAAATAAAGATATAAAAACAAACGGAGTCCGGGCAATTACTGGAAATCTGATGAACATCAATTTGATTGACATGATTGATTCCCTTGAGGATGATTATGATACTATCACAGGAGGTATTGACTCAAGAGTGACTGCAATTGAATCATCAGCATTGTTGATTTTACAAGATCCATCAACAGGATGGGATGCCTCAGTTGGTACTTTTCCCGGTGGAGGAGTAGCAAAGGCAGGTTATTATTGGAATGTTTCTGTTGCAGGGACAGTTGATGGAGTGAGTTTTGATTTGGGTGATTCTCTTTTGGCAATTTTAGACAATGCAAGTTCATCAATATATGCTGCAAATTGGAGCAAAAAAGATGATATTGATTCAGTTATAAGTGTTGCAGGGAAAGTTGGAGCAATCATTTTGGCTGCTGCTGACATCACAGATTTTGATGCAGAGGTTTCAAACAATGTTTCTGTTGCTGCAAACACTGCAAAGGTTTCAAATGTCACAACAAATTTAGCTGAGGGATTAACTACAAACACAACGGTTGAGGTGACAAGCTCAGATGGATCAAATGTGATTTTGAACCCTGCAAGCACATCAAGGGCAGGGTTAATGTCCAAACCTAAATTTGACGAGGTAGTAGCTAATAATGCAAAACCAAGCGAAGCACCAAACGACGGAACACAATACGCACGAAAGAATTTAGGATGGGAAGCGGTTGCAGGCTCAAACCTTTACACAGCTGACGGAACTTTAACGGCTGCTAGGACTGTTACAATGGCAGGGAATAAACTTGATTTTTTAGGTTTAAATACTGGTTTTGGATTGTCTACTTATGCAGGTGACGCTCCGGCTGCAATACATGTAAAGTCCACAAACGCAGACTCAAGTATAAGGGCTTACAATTCAAGTAATCAAACAGATTATACTTTAAAAACGAACACTACTACAGGTGGTGAACTTGCTATTTTACTAGCTAACGTTAGAAAAATTCAAATAATAGCGTCTGGAAATACATATTTTAACGGCGGAAACGTTGCAATAGGAACATCAACACCAAACGCAGCGTATAAGTTAACCGTTGCTAGCGGTGGTATTATAGCGACTACAGCAGGGGCAACAAGTGGAACAAATGGAATCTTATTAACTAATTCACTTAGTCAAAATTTACTTAGGTTAAGGAATGACGGGCAGATGATTCTAGGTACCTCAGGTTATTTAGGTGATGCACCAGCAGTTATTCAATTAAATTCAAAAAATACAGACTCAGCTATTAGAGCTTATAATCAAAACAATACTTTAAACTTTTCCTTCAAATCCACAGTTGCGATAGGTGGAGAGTTTAACATGTACACGGGGGCAGGTGCTCAAGTTATTAAATTACAAGGAACTGGTAACAACTACATTAATTCAGGTGATTTCGGAGTGGGAACATCCTCACCAACGGCAAAACTTCATGTAGTCGGTAGCACTTTATTGAACGGAAATTTAGGATTGTTTGGAGCCACACCAATAGCACAACCAACAACGGCAATAATAGCACCCGCAGCCGTAGCGGTTGGAGGGGTTGACGTTCAAACGAATGATACTTTTGATGGTTATACAATAGCTCAAGCGGTAAGAGCATTAAGAAACTTAGGAATATTAGCATAATAAAAAACAAAAACATGATAACAATTACATCAACAGACACGGCAAAGATTACTTTTAAAGGTACTAACGTAGAAATTAACAGCGTCATAGCTCGTTTAGAGTTTACAGCACCATCAAGTGGCAAAACATTACAATCGGCCTTGTACGTGTACGAAAGCAAAGCGGCTTTTGATTTAGACCCTAAAAACCTTATAATAGTAAACGGCTTTCAATCAAGCGCTAAAACTTATGATTTATCAAATGGTGATATCCCTGAAACTTGGAAAGCTCAAACCATTGCTGTAGCACATGACGAGGCAAAAGCATATTTGGAAAGCTTAGGATTTACGGCGGTAATTTCAGGAATTTAAACTAAACTTGCAACATGGAAAAAGAAACAAAAGAGGTTTTAACAATTGAACAAAGAATTGAGCAATTGAAAAATAATATTCAAAACGCAGAATCAGAAGTTGTGGCATGGACGCAAATAAGCTTGAAAAGTCAAGGAGCTATTGAAGTTCTTGAGCAAATATTAAAAGAGAGTTAATCATGAAAGAATTTTTAAAAGAAAAAGGAAATTATTCTCAAGGGAGAGTATATTTGTTTTTATCAATAGTTGTTTATTATTTGACACATGGAGTGATATTGTTGGCAGGGATATTTGATTTTGATGTTGATCATCAGATTTTGAAATCAGTTGCAGAAGCAATACAATATCCAATGACAACTTTTGCAACATATACTCTTGGTGGTAAAGTTGTTGATATTTTCAAAAAAAGTGATAAATTAGATTAATAAAATAAAAAAAAACAAAAAAATGAGACAACTTGTAAATGTTCCAAATGTTGATGCACCTGATGCAGATTTTCCAAAAGGGCGAGTGAGAGACAAAGTTGGAGCCACAATAGGAACAACATACAGTGAGATACTTCATGGAGATGTAATTCAATTTTTTCAAAAACTTGTAATTGATGCAGGTATTTCAGAGAATAATTTGCCTGATAACGTGACAAATGGATATCAACTTTTGGCAGCTTTAGATGCTGAAATTTTAAAACAAAAGGCAGCAAGCTCAACAATTGTCAATTTGGAGTCAGGAACTGCAATGAGTGTTGGATCACCAACAATCACAATTGCAGCAACTACATTTGATAGAATGATATATATTGTCACAGGAGGAGCAACAACAGCAGGTTTTGATGCATCTATTGATTTGGGTGCAGCCGTTGCAATCCAACGACTGAGAGGTTTTGGAATGAGTGCATCAATATTGTTGCCTGCAAACACTGTTGGAACTATTAATTGGGTTGCATCTACAGGAGATGTGAATGTGAATGCACAACAGATAGGAGTTTAAAAATATGTAAATGGCTCAATTTAATATCAATACGGATGCAGCGGTGGTGATGACCAACAAGTTGGAGAAACTCCATCGTTCTGCACTTCCTGTTGCTATTAGGAGGACATTGGATGGAGCTGCCTTTGATGTTAAGCAGAGGACATTGTTGTCAACTACTGCAAAAACTTTTGAGAATAGGAAAAAAACTTTTTTCAAATCAAAATCAAGAGTTTTCAAAGCAAAGGGATTCAATGTCAAAACAATGAAATCAATGATCGGTTTCATTGATGGAGATAAACAGGCAGTGGATGACCTTGAGAAGCAAGAGAGAGGAGGATCAATCAGGGGGAGGACATTCATACCATTGGATTCTGCAAGGATCTCCAACAGCCTGAAAAAGAATGTGAGGAAAAAGAACAGGATTTCAGGGATCAGGGATGTTGAGAGGATTAGAAAGAAAAAGAATTTTCACAAAGTTGTCAACAAAGTTGGAGTTGGAGGTCATGTGATATATAAACACACACTTTTTGAGATCAGCAGGATCAACAGGGGAAAAATAAAACTCAAAGGTTTGTTTAGTTTTCAAAAAACAAGATCAGCAAGAGTCAAGGCAACTCATTTCATGCAAAGGTCAGCAAATCAAAGTGCAAGAAAAATTCCTAGTATTTTTAACATTGAAGGCAAAAAACAAATTAAAAGACTGATGAAATGAGTTGGATTGATCAAGTAAACAAAGATTTTGAGATCACAACAGGAGATGGAAAAAAATACATACCTGAGTGGTTGAATGCAAACAAAACTGTTGCATACAATACAAAGGAATTTAATTTCCCCGGAGTCTCAGGCACTCTTGTTGACCGTAGAGAGCCAAAGGGATCAAAGTATGATTTGGAGTTTTTCTTTCAAGGAGAGGACAATTTGGAAATTGCTCAGGCTTTTGAAATTTCAGCAGCAGACAACAGATTTTGGACAATATCACATCCACTTTATGGATTGATAAATGTGCAACCAAATTCACTCCAATTTGACAACACAAAACACAATGTCACCAAAATAACAGGGACAGTCACAGAAACAATCACTGACACAAATCCAAAATCACTGATCATCCCTGAGGATAAAATTGATGAGGATGTTGAGTTTGCAAATGAGCAAATGGCATTGAGTTTTGAAAACAATGTGACTCCAAAAGCAACAGATATAACGACAGCAAAAGCAGATAATAAAAAAACTTATTCAACAGTAGACACAAAAATTGAGAATGATTTTGATGGTCAAGATTATTTTAATACATTCAATGATGCTCAATCTGCAATGACAACTGCAACATCTGATGCAGGTGCAGCGATCAGAAAAACTCAATCTTTCATTTTAGCTCCTGCAAGATTCAGTCAATCTGTCAAAAGTAGACTTTCTCTATTGGATAGTAATTTTTTGGATCTGAGAAAAAACATTCAAGGCCCAATCCAAACAATATCAAAGAACACAAAAAAGTTTTATGAGTGGCAGGCAGGGACAACATTGAATGCAATTGCAATTGCATCCTCAACTCCATATGATGATGATGATTATAAGAATCGGCCCCAAATTATTGAGGTAATTAATCTTATATTAAGATCCTTTGCAAGATATTTGACTGACTTGGACTACATTCAAACAGGATCAGGAGGAGATCCAAATGATTATGTTGCAACTGCTCAGACAATTATTGACATAAACAACCTTTTAAACTTTACAATGTCCAATCTCTTTTTGATCGGACTATCTGCAAGGCAGGAGAGATTTTATGTCACACCTGACAAAACAGATTTGATCTCACTAGCTCAAAAACTTTACGGATTGGCAGATGGTGATGAGTCAATCAATGAGTTGATCAGAAACAACTCTTTTGGATTAAAGCACTTTTTGGAAATTGCAAAAGATTTGAATGTAAAGTATTATATTTGATAATATGATATTAAAAGTCAAAAGACATTTTCAAATTGATTCCTTCACAAAGTTTTCTTTGTTGTTGAGATATGATTCCATTGCATCTGCTTTTTCATTTAGCTTTTTTTTTGATCCAAATGATCCACAACACAAATTGTTGTTTCAACCGGGACATTATCATCAGGTTGACATTGAGCATAATGGAGAGCTACTGTTGAGGGGTTGGATATTGGGACAGGCTTTTGGTGAAACATCTCAAAAGGTTTTGAGCTCTGTCAATGGATATTCATTGTCAGGAGTGTTGGAGGATTGTCAGATCCCTGTTGATCTTTATCCATTGCAAGCAGATACAAAAAACTTGAGGGAGATTGCACAAAGGTTGGTTTCAAAATTTCCTTTTGGGATTCAAATTGATGGATCAGTTGCATCAAAAATGGAGCAGATTTATGACATCACAACTGCCAAAGATACTGACACAATAAAAGGATATTTGAACAACCTTGCATCTCAGAAAGATATTGTTTTGTCACATACAAACACAGGAAATGTGTTGTTCACAAAAGCAAAAACAAGATCAACTCCAATTTTTCATTTTGAGCCGGGATTGGTGGGAGTCACTGAAATGTCATTGAAATTCAATGGCCAAAAAATGCACTCTGACATCACTGTGCAAAAACAGGTGGGAATTGATGGAGGGAATGCAGGACAATCCACAATCAAAAATCCTTTTGTTCCTTTTGTATATAGGCCAAAGGTTGTCACACAGAGCAGTGGAGATGATAATGACACAGTAGAGGCAGCAAAAAATTTAAGGAGTGAGGAGCTCAAAGGATTAGTTTTGACAATCAAAACATCAATGTGGGAGTTGGAGGGAAAAGTGATCAAGCCAAATCAGATCATCACTGTGAGAAATCCTGAATTGTATTTATACAAAACATCAAATTGGTTTATTGAGTCAGTTCAGCTTGATGGAGATGCAGAATCAACAACAGCAACTTTGACATGTGTCCTGCCTGAGACATACAATGGAGGGACTCCATCATATATTTTTGAAATCGTAGAGGAAAAAGAACATGGTTAAAATATCTCAAATCATATCATCATCAATTGACAAAGGGCGCAGGATCTTGAAAATCTTGAGGCTTGGAAAGGATGACATTCAGACATCATTTGAATCAATGCCATATGGGATTGACTCAGTACCTGTCAAAGACCTCATTGCAATCCAAATGGAGACAGGAGAGAGAGGCAAAACTGTGATTGTGGGATATATAAACAAAAATCAAATTGCAGACGTAGGAGAGCTTAAAATATTTGCAACAAATGCTCAAGGAGCTGAGCAGGGATTCATCCACTTGAAAAATAATGGAGTGATCACTGCAAATGGTACTGCAATTGAGTTGAATGGAAATGTTGACAATGTTGTCAAATTCATACCACTGGACTCAGGATTGCAAGCACAAACAACTGCAATCAATGTGGAGTTGGTGAAAATAGCAGTTGGATTGAATGCCATTGTACCCGGATCATATGTCCACACACCTGTCACTGTAAACATAACAGGATCAAAAGTGGCAACCGTTAAAGTGCCTTAAATATTCTCCATCACATAATCATCACACTCTCTCTGATTGCCCTCAAATAACACTTTGCCATTGTCATCAATCACCTTGCATGAGTCAACATCTCTAATGCTTTGCACCTGTATCACTTCCATTAGTTTAAATTTGTTGTTCTTATTAATTGTTTAATTTTGATCTCTCCACTATAATCACACACATCAATGATCAACTGACATGCTCGGCTGAAATCCTCCTCACTCAGATTGTCTCTCAGGATAGTGATCAGATCCCTCACTGACTCTTTTTTTGTCTCCATCACTAATTCTTTGATTTATTAAATGGCACACGTGAAATGGCCCAACCTTTTGCAACCAATGGCAAACTGTATTTTGTTAGCGTATTATAAACCAACTCAGGATGTGCAACACATGCCAATTTTAATGATCCCCAACACTCCATTTTTGTATGATCCTCACTGATCAAAATCACAACGTTTTTTCTTGTTAATGTTTCTTTTTTCATGTCTATTTTTTTACTATTTTTACCACTCATATGTGTAAGGTTTAAAGTGAAAGAGAGGGGAGTGGTTTACCCTCTCTTTTTTTGTTTTAAAAATGAGCACTATGCCCATTTTAATTTGTCTGATGTATAATCACCATTTTCATCCATTCCCATTGCAGGACGTACAAAAGCAAAAAACTCAGGAGCAATACTCTGAGCAGCTCTCTCAATTGCTCCTCCCAACATTGGAGAGTTTTCAATTGTTGACTGTGCAACCAACACTGCAACCTCTGCATGGAAGTCACCAAGAGTGACAACTCTGTCATCAAATCTTGCCTCATCTCTTGCTGCATTGATTGCCTCTGCTGCTACTCTGTTGATCTCTGTTGTGATTGCTCTCATAATATTTGGCTTTTAGTGGTTAGTTTTTTACTAAGATAAGTATATATATGTCAAATAATTGCATAAAAACGGCAAAAGATTTCATATTTTATCTAAATGCCTGATTATCAATAATAAAAAATCAATATTAATATGATCAAGGCCCACAAAATCATTGCTGATATGAACTCCCTATCTCTGACGGCAATCAAATTGATTAACTATTGGACACTTAAAAATCTCCATATTCAATTCCCTGTCATTCTCTTTTAAGGTGTAAAACTGAATCTCTGCATCTGACAACTCATCCCATGTGCAAAATCCGTTTAATTCATTTTCCATAATTAAAATTTTATTGTTGATTTATTTTCTGCCAACATTTCTTTCACCTTTGCAACATTGTATGGAACCGTTTTCCTGTCAACTGCATCCCAAAACTCCTCCAATGATGTCACAATGCACCAATGACCTCCCTGTTGGATGATAGTCTCTCCCCACATCAATTGCTTTGCAAGATGTTTTGCACTGTGGGATGTTCCTCTCACTTTTACCTCAATACCAATAAAATGTCCCTCAATAAAACAAATCAGATCACTCACTCCTGCAACCATTCCCATTGCTTTTTGTGTTTGGCCATCTTTGACTGAGAATGTTGTGTTTCTGGTACTCCAAAGACATCCTCTGAAATCAAACATGTCCTGTGAATATGCCATCACAATTTTTGCCTGCAATTGTTTTTCATTCATTAATCTTTATTTTTTTTATATATCACTCTTGATCCTCCTATCTGATCAGGGAAAAAATTAGTTGTTACACTTAGCAACATTAGAACTCCAATAAAATGCCATATACTGCTGAATGTAAACTCCAAAAACCATTTTAATATTTCCATGTTTATTTTTTAATTTGTTTTTTTTTCGTTTTCCCAATGATCCCAATCTTTGCATCCTTGTTTTGCTTTGTTGATTTTCGGATCTCTCACTTTACATGTTTTCTCCTCTTTACAATATCCGCAACCAATTTGATGTTTTTGTTTTTCATTCATATTTTCTCAATTCTCAAATCTCCTGATCTATATGCAGACAAACAATCTCTCTTTTTCCACTTAACAAGTGCTAATGGTTTTGAGTGCATAACTGTCTCAATTAATCTCTGTCCTGAGTAATATTTCAGGGAGTACATTTGTGGATTTTTTTTCATTTGATTCATTTGGCTGCTGCTAATATAGCAATTTATTTGCAATTACAAACCTTTTACATATGTTTTGGCCCTCTCAATAGTTCCTTTTTTCCAGTCCTGCTCAACTCCAAATCTCTCAATCAAATCAATCCCTCCTCTGAAATATAACTGCCTCCACAACCATGCAGATCTGTGTTTCTTTATTTTGAAATATTCATGCAACTCCTCCAAATCCATCTCTTTAATCTTTTTCACCTTCACAGCCATATGTTTTTGCTCATCATATGCCAATCCCTCCAAATCAATCTC
>TARA_R110002167_G_scaffold119448_1_pt1 | contig 24272 bp, 25 predicted proteins | sample TARA_R110002167 | Tara Oceans TARA_R110002167 (sample SAMEA4398238) | marine metagenome | biome: Polar Biome; feature: [MES] marine water layer (ENVO:01000295) within the mesopelagic zone...; material: water (ENVO:00002006), including particulate matter (ENVO:01000060) such...
TTGGAGAGGGCTGCCAGGGAGGGCTCCGAAGACCGTGCAGTCGATTGGGATGCGGTGGATCGGCTACGGGAGGAGAGCTTAGAGACTCATCGATGGTCGATAGACAAGACACGTCGTCAGTTCACGCTGTGCGATCCATTTGGGCGGGTCTTCGTCAGGATACCGAGGGATGACCGCAGAAAGGCCACAACGAAGAAGAATGCGTCGAGCAATACCTTTAGGAAAGTGGCCGACCATATAGAGGACGTACTGGTCCGTGGCAGTGGAGCAGAGAACATGCCTTACTTCCAAGAGAGCGCGTGGCATGCCTTGAAGTCGGCGCATGCCTTCATGATGGCGAAGGGTCCAGACGGGGCCATGCTAAGGGTAGCGGAGAGGAAGTGTCACGAGGAGTACCACTTGCGTCTAATGATGGGCAGCAAGCACCGTACTGATCGGATGTGCATTCGTCGGAATCCGGCACACAAGATTCGTAAGTCAATCCGTCCGTTCTGGGGTCGCGTGGAGTCTGATCCGGGTGCTCCAGTGGTCCTGAAGGGGCTAAACCAACGAGAGACGGCGGGAGATCAGCACTTTGTGCGTTGGCTGGACATGTCAGTCGAGGACTTCGAGTCGGTCTTGAAGACGGTGTGGTGGGACGAGCACCAGAGTGGGGTGTGGCCCTGGGAGATGGGGTACGCGAATGTGGGCAGCAAGAAGAAGCGCCCTGAGAACCGAGTGGTGTGGAGGCGTGTCGATGGGGACTTCTACAAGAAAGCGTGAGGTAGACGAGATTGCTCGGTTCTTGAGGTTGGCCGTGAGTGACTGGCACTCGTGGCTATCTGGTCGCGTAGTAGACGAGAGGCAATGGCGTGAGACGCCTGGTTGGTGTCGGAACATCGTGAGGGATCTGGACTTAGAGTGGGCGATGTTTGGTCAGGAGTCCTGGTACATGGATGCTGCTTACTATCGAGTGTTGAATCAGCGGGTGTTTGCGTTGCGCGAGTGGATCCGTCGTGCCGATGATGACTTAGTTGGGATGCCGGAGGTAGAGCGTTTGTGGGTGAAGGTGAGTTCATTCGAGCGTCACTTCAAGGAGGAAGAGTAGATGAGCGACTGGCCGTTTGTTGGTGAGGTCCCTGGGAATCCGATTGGTAAGGGTCGTGCTCGTGGGACGGCAGTTGGTGGGTATGTTCGGATGTATACGCCGAAGAAGACTGCTGATTGGGAGAGTGGGGCAGCGATGGTGCTGGGAGCTTATTGGCGTCGTGCTCCACTGGAGGGGTGCTTAGAGGTGGAGATAATGGCGATGTCAGCTCGTCCAAAGCGTCTATTGCGCCGCAAGGATCCTGATGGCTTGATGTGGAAGCCGAGCAAACCGGACTCAGACAATATCGAGAAGAGCACATGGGATGCTCTGGTCAAGGCTGGTGTGATTCGGGATGATTGCATGGTGGTGTTGAATCGCACCTGGTGTTGTTATGCGCCGAGGGATCGTGGTCCGAGCGTGTGTGTTCGTGTACGCGAGGCGGGTGCGTGTCCTAGTGTCGGCTGGTGGGATTCCATTCCTGGCCCTGTATATGCTTCGTATTCGGAGGTTGACGTGGAGTCTGCTGGGTTTTAGGTGTAGTTCACGATGGGAGTCTCTCTCTCTTTCGTGTGTGTGAGCCCTGTGGAAGATGCTATGCTTCTGCAGGGCTTTTCATATTAGGGGTGTTGCATGCCAGATCGGAATCAGCAAGAGCGAGTAGATGCAGCGTTGTTGGAGGCGAAGCGTGGTGAGATCAAGTTTGACGACGCCACACAGCTGATGTGGGAGGGCTTGAAGGAAGAATCTCAGTGGGAGATCTTGCAGTTACCGAAGGCGGATCGTCTTGCGGAGATCGCGCATCGTTGGGAGATGAGGCGTAAGGTTTACCGCCAAATGCCGATGTTGAACAAGTATCTGACACCAGCGCAGCGTCGTTCGTTGCTGGGTGAGGATGGCGATACTGGTTCTACGCGAGAGCGTCGGGTGGAGTCGATGTTGCCTGAGGCCACGGGTGCTTCTGAGTCGTCGGCTAATCGGGCGATGCGTGCGACTGGTGCAGCCTCGGACATGTTGATGCCGTTTGAGCCGGGTGCTATTGAGCACGACGACATGGCGCCACTGAGTGACAAGGAGATGGCGGAGGCAATCAAGCGTGAGCGCGAGATGGCCGAGGAGGAGGGCAGTGGTAGTGAGGCGGGCTTTGACGCCTGGTCAGACCGAGTCCTGAAGCCTTACGGTGAGAAGTAATGGGTCACCGTGAGGATGTATTGTCTCGTGGGATGGACCTGACGCCTAGGGAGCGGTACGAGTCTCATGAGCGTGGTCGTGCTGGTCGTGGTCTTGGGGCGTATATAGACGACACGTTGCTTCCGATGTATCTGGGTCAGGCGGTTGGCTCCTTGGCTGGGGATCGGATGCCTACGATTGGTCGTCCTGGTGGTGGCAGTGGTTTGGCTGCAGCTGGTTTGGCTGTACCGTTGTTGGCAGCGCCTGCGAACTTCGTGTTTGGCGAGGGCGAGGGTTCTTATGCTCAGACGCAGGATTTCACTCATCAGCTGAAGTCTCTGGCTCGATACAAGGGAGGTCCTTTGGGCGTATCCGACTTGAACGAGTCGGCATTTAAGCGGCTGGCCGAGGTTCCTGATGTCTCTGAGGCTCTGATACAGAGTGGCACATTGGGTGGTGATGCGATTGATGAGCTGACGTACTGGCAGGGTCGTTTGCGTGAGTCAGAGGAGGAGTCGAACCTCCGTAAGTTGGGGGTATTGGACTGATGTATAAAGATCGTGATGTATTGCGTCGAGGGATGCGCGTGGAAGGGGGCTCTAAGAAGCCAGCCAAGCCTAAGAAGCCAGCCAAGCCAGCCACGCCTAAGAAGCCTAAGAAGCCTAAGAAGCCTAAGAAAGCGGCAGTGAAGACCGACTCTAGGGGTCGCAAGCGAAATTACGGGAAGGAGTATATTCGGGACCATTCTTCAAAGAAGGCCAAGAAGGATCGAAGTGGTCGCAACGCAGCGAATGCGATGCTTAATCCCCCGAAGGGTAAGGATGTCCATCATCGTGATGGCAATCCTCAGAACAACGCTAGGGATAATCTTGGTGAGGTGAGTCGTAAGTGGAACCGTGGCGAGAGTAATCGTCGTCGGGCGTGACTGATGTGTTAGTGTTTTGGTAATGGGGGTCTGAGATGGCGTTGAGTATCAGTGACCAGGCGAATGGTTTATCGTATCGATTGCTGTTTGAGACGGATAGTCAGTCGAGCACTCCTGTGGTGAACGCTACAGGTACGAGTGGCTCGTTGTACAGCATTCATGCTGACAATGCCGTTGCGGCGTCGTTGTGGTTGAAGGTTTATGATGGCACTGGGTTGGCGGTTGGCACGACTCCCCCGAGCATGACGCTTGAGTTGCCGGCGAGTGGTGAGATCAGCATTACGTTCCCAGGTGGCTGGCCGTATACGACGTTGAGTTTCTGGGTTGGCACAGCGGCGACTGAGACGAACTCGGCGGATCCTGGTAGTGCGGTCAAGTTAGCGCTGGTGACTTCTTGATATTGGCCACGTAGTAGTGGTGGGGGTTTAGAGATGGCAGCTACGGTACAGACGATAGGCACGGCATTAGGCAATAAGTTAGTGACCGACGAGTTGGAGACTAACGCTCAGGGTGTTGCTCCTAAGAGCTTGAACATTACTGGTGCAGCTGCCGTGGTGTTGATGGTTGAGGTGGACAACACGGGCAATACGCACGAGATTCACTACAAGATGGCTGATGCCACGACTGTGGCGATAGGCTCTTTAGCGCCTGATATGCAGGTACGTGTTCCTGCTTCATCTCGTCAGACGGTAGCGTTTGGTGATGCTGATGGTCAGACTGGGGTGCCATTTTCTTCAGGTTTTAGCCATTGGGTAGTGAAGGAGGCGGGCCTGGCCGGCGAGACTGGTCCTGATTCCAAGGTGACGGTGAAGGTCTTGGTGTCCTAATGGCCGAGCGTCGTTGGCGAGTGATGAGTGTGACGCCTGCGGGCTCGCCCAAGTCGTGGATGACGGACCCTCGTACTGGTCGGCAGGTGCCGGATCCGAGTGCTGGTCTGACGGAGTGGCCATCTGCTGTCATTGAGACGGACCTGGATATTGGTCGTTCACTTGGTGGCGGCAGTTTCAGGGAGGTCTATATCGGTGATGAGCTACCTGAGGGCAGCATTACTGACCTTAGTGAGTCTGGAATCCGCCTGATACCTCCGGTAGAGGGTCCTGAGTTTGTAGTTGGCATTGGTGCTGGTGAGACCAGCGTAGGCCGGCGTAGTAAAATTCCGCCACAGTCTACGTATATAAATGACGTACTGCGGGCTCAGATCGAGCGTGCTGGTATCGCCTTCTCGACCATTAACGACATGGCCGTCGAAGCTCGCCTGAAAGACACATTCGTTATGCCATCGGTGATGGAGAGCGACATAGGGCGTGAGTTTAGAGAACAAGCCTTTGCCGAGGGGATGCTCCCACGTATAGGCTCGTTTGTGCCCGATACTCCAGAGGAGGTCGCCTTTGAGCGGGAGCACGGAGTTCGTCCTGGCGACGTAGATGAGGAAGATCCGTTGTATGGGGAAGCGGACGCGATAACTCAGCGTGCCTTGAATGATGTTCAGCCTGACGACATTCGTTATCGTGGGGCGTATCAGCGGTTTTCCTCGTCATTTTTTAGTCCTGATAGCTTGAACGATGTGTACGATTATTCTGATCTTGATGGTCGGGATGTTGACTCTAGTGTTTTGATTGATGGCATGGGCTTGGGGTCACAGCGATGAGCATGGATTCAGAGAGTACGGGCTGGATATACGAGCCGAGTGATTTGCAGGAGCGATTTCGGTTGTTTGTGCGTGATTTGGTTGATGACGGCGTGTATTTGAAGAAGGATTGGTTCAAGCGCAGCCGCAAGAGCGGTCAGTTTGAGCGTAGTGGCGTCAGGATCAGTGATTGGAACCGTTGGTCGAGGGACGCACGTTTTGTGGCGTGGTTTTTCGAGGAGTTCCCTGAGGCGTCACCGTTATCTAGGGAAGAGTATGCGTTGTTGGACTCGTTGTGGGCGAGCGGCGTGGTGGAAGGGATGCGTGGTGGAGAGGAGTGGTCTTACCGGTTGTATGCGGGTGTTCGCTTTAAGGGTGATCGTCGTGCTGGCGATGAGGAGGAGACTGCGGAGCTGCGCAGTTATCTGAATGATACTGGTGGCAGTCGTTGGCGGTCACCAGCGGCAGAGGCGTGATGGATGGATCCACGCTTACAGAAGCGGGTTTTGAGCCTTGGCGATGATCCGTGTGAGTTCATTAGTCGGCTGAAGATTATAGACGAGAAGGGTCAGGACCGTTTTTTTGATAGTCCGTTCGCTGAGCAGGTATCAGCGATGTCGGACTTCATGAGTCCAGCAGAGACGGTGGTTCACTATAAGCCTCGTCAGATTGGGGATTCGACGGTAGCTGCGGCGTATAACTTTGACTATTTGTACTGGACTCGTGATCCGGTTCGTTGTTTGGTTGTGGCTCACGATTATGAGGCTACGACGAGCATTTTCGAGAAGTTGAAGCATTATCACGATAGTTTGCCTACGTTGTTGCGCCGAGAGGGGGCGAAGTCGAACCGCAAGGAGTTGATTTTCCCTGATACGAAGGCAGGTTTTCGTTGTTTGACTGCCGGAGGCCGCAGTGAGGGTCGGGCGTGGACTTACCAGCGTCTTCATGCTGATGAGTTGGCGTACTGGCCGAATGCTGAGGATGTGTGGGCGTCGGTTACTTCGACAATGCACCCTGGTCCTCACCGCAAGGTGATTATTTTATCGACGGCGAATGGTCCTGGGAACTTGTTCCACTCGAAGGTGATGAGTGCCTTGGAGGCTCAGCGTCGGGGTGATGAGAATGTACGGTTCCGCTTCTTCAAGTGGAGTGATCACGTAGCGTATGCTCGTGCTGTACCGGAGGGTTGGGAGCCAGAGCAGGACGAGTACGAGTTGTCACGTCAGCACGGCTTGAGTCTGGAGCAGATTTATTGGCGTCACCAGAAGATTCACGGTGTTGAGGGTGTAGGTATACACCGGTTCCGTCGTGAGTATCCGTTGACGATTGAGGATGGTTTTGCGATCTTTGATGGTTCGTGGTTTGACACGGACTACTTGAATGAGTTGCTGAGTTCATTGGGTCCATCGAACACTGAGTTGCGCGTATACGAGCGTCCTAAGACTGGCATGACGTATGCGATGGGTGTTGATCCGTCGTGGTGCAACGGTGGTGATCATGCGGTTGCTCAGGTATTGAGCCGAGATGGTCGTCAGGTGGCCACGTTGAGCTGCAATACGGGTGGTGAGCTGTTGTTTTTCCAGAAGGCGACTGAGTTGGCGCGTCATTTTAACAAGGCCAAGGTTCTTGTAGAGGGCAATCCCGGTGGTGCTGGAGTTGTTGGTATTCGGGAGTTTAGGAAGGCTGGTTTGCCGATGTGGATACGTCCTGCTGCGCCTGGTGTGAAGGCGAGCAAGACGCCTAAGTATTGGACAACTACTCGCGGCAGCAAGGAGCAGGGTTATGCTCACTTGCGCCAGATGGTGAATGGAGATGCATTGACGTTGAATGATTTAGCGACGGTTCAGGAGTTGATGCACATCCGAGAGGTTAGTGGAAGGATAGAAGGCCAAGATGGTTACCATGATGATCATTCGGATGCATTGATGCTTGCTGAGTGGAATCGTCGTACACTACCGAGGGCTGAGGCTCCGTTGCGTCGGAGTCGGCGTCGTTATCAGGCGCGTAGGAACCCGTTTTTGGCGAACAGCAGGTGATGTATGCAGGAACTTGACGGGTTGATAGACGAGGCGAATGACGAGATCACGCCTAGGATTGTATTGGAGCATGTTCGTGCTCATGATCGTTCGATGCGCCGTGACCGCGAGGATTGGGCGTTAGCGAAGGCCAGTTACATGACTCAGTATTGGCGTCATGTGCGCGGTACTTCGGGTGGTTCAAGTAGCGAGCGCAGCAGCGACGTAGATATTGAAGTGAACCGCATGTGGGGGATGTTGTCGTCGTACTTATCGGCGTTGTATCCGCGTGCAGCGCGCACGGTGATTAGTCCTGATGCGATGGGCACGGGAGAGCCGGTGAAGGCTGAGCTGGTGAGCAATCGTTGGTTGGGTTCTCGTCGGATACACCAGCGGATCACGGCAGCTTTGAGGCAGGCCTTATTGTATCCGGGCTCTGGAGCGAAGGTTGGTTATCATCCAGGTCGCGGAAATCCGCTTGATCGGGTGTGGGTGCGGGTCATTCCGTGGTGGGAGATGGTTTTAGACACGGATGTTGGTGATCCAGAGGACGAACGCTTCCGTGGCCACATTTATTATCGAAGCAAGCACGAGGTAGAGGAAGAGTATGGGTTGGAGAACCTGACGGGAACGGGTCGTGAGGACTTCCTGAGTGGTCGCCACACAGCTGATCGCGGGAACAAGAAGAAGCATAACGAGAAGGCAGAGAGCGATAACTCAGCTTTCGTGCGGGTTTTGGAGATATGCAACTTAAAGGACACGATACGCGACGAGAATGACTCGAGCATTGTGTACCAGGGTCGTCTTGAGATCTATGTGTTGGGTCAGGGCAAGGTCTCAAACAAGCCGGTGTTTGTTGGCCCGTTGCCGTTTGCGAAGCCTGACGGTCGCCCGATGGCCCATGTGGTGCCGTTGATTTTTAATCATGAGCCCGAGTTCCCGTTGCGCGGGGTTGCTCATTCGGCGCGGATGTTGCCTCAGATACGCGAGTTGAACGCTTATCGGTCGTTTATGGCGATGGCGACCCGTAAGGATACTCGGCAGTACGTGACCCGTAAGGGCACATTTAATGCAGAGACGATGACTGGCTTGACCGAGGGTCAGGACGGCTTGATTCTGGAGGTCAGCTCGGACTTTGAGCGTCCATTGGACGACGCGATTCGTCCTGTGATCAATGCTCCCTTGAGCGGGAACTTGTACAATCACATGTCGATGGTTGAAAACGACTTGGAGCGCGTGATTGGCGTGAGTCCTGCGGCTCGTGGGATGGTAACCAAGGCGACTGCGTTTGAGGTCCAGACGGTCCAGCAGTACACAGAGTCAGAGTACGGCATGCATGGCCTCGTCAAGGACGAGTGGCTGGCAGAGGTTATTCGTGTTGTTCTGCGGGCCATTATGGCTGCTCAGCAGGACCAGGGCGACTCAGCGGGTGCTTATTCGGAAGAGGATGAACTCGAACTGGCCGAGGTCGGTGCTGAGGTTGATGAGAACAACGAGATTAGTGCTGATGAGCGGCCAGAGATGGGCGCTGAGGGCACCGAGGAGGAGCAGCCTGGGGACGAGGGCCCTGAGGATGGTGAAGAGCGTCCTGAGGCCCCTGAGAAGCAGTCTGGGGATAGCAAGGCGACGGTGAAGTCGAAGATGATGGCCTTCATTGCGAAGCTATCTGGTAAGCAGACTGCTCTTGAGGACGATGATTTGAGTCCTGAGTTGGGCGTAGACATGCTTGGCCTGGGCGAGGCCGAGGTGAACTACCTTGTGCTTCATCTTCGGGACCGTAATGAGAGTGTTGAGGTCCATCCTTCGGATTTGGACGCTGACTTTGATATCAACTTTGTTGAGAGTGGTCGTACTCCGGTGAATGATGCCGCGATGCAGCAGAACCTGATGGGCCTGATGCAGCCGTACATGCAGCTGTGGGAGGCGTCTCAGAAGCCTGGTGCTACAGGTGTGTTGGCGAAGAACTACTTGAAGGCTCTTGCTGAGCGGTTTGACCTGCCGAAGGACTTGCATCCAGACGAGATGGAGGTTCAGGTCAAGGAGGCCGCAGAGGCAGAGGCTGCAGCGGCAGCGGAGGGCAAGAAGGCTCCGGCTGAGGGCGAGGCTCCCCCTGAGGGGATGCCGCCTGAGGGGATGCCGCCTGGTGGAGCGCCCGTGGGTCCTGGTGGAGCGCCCGTTGGTCCTCCAGTAGCGGCCCCAGGAGCGCCTCCAGCGCCGCCTACTGGCCCTCAGGGTGCAGTAGCCGCCCCTGCTGGTCCTGATGGAGCCCCGATGCCCCCAGAGGGCGGGGCGCCTGCTGGTGGCGCCGCACCACCAGAGGAAGTGCAGAAGCTGGTTGCTGAGATCATGCAGATGCCTCCAGAGCAGGCCTTGGAGATGCTGATGGGCCTATTTGAGAGCAACCCACAAATGTTGGAGTTGCTTGGCGAGATAGCTCAGATGCCCCCCGAGGAGCAGATGGGTGCTATTCAAGACATTCTGGAGGGCTTAGTTAATGCCGGTGTATGAGTATTCGTGTGGTTGTGGCGCTACCTACGACCAGTTGTTTGGCGCTTCTCGTCGCCCACCGAGCGTGGAGTGTCGCGAGTGTGCTGGTATCGCTATGTACACCATCGCGGTCTCAAAGTACACGGACAAGTGTTTTGTTCCCGATGCTCGTGAGAAGAAAGAGTTCACGGGAATGACGATGCACCAGTACAAGTGTTCTGGTTGCGAGAGCTTGTTTGAGGAGATTGTGGACTTTGGTGCTGGTGAAGACCCCCAAGACCAACAGGACTGCCCTGAGTGCGGTTGCGCCGATACGAAGTGGAAGCCTTCTGCTCGAATAGATCGATTTAGCGAGCGGTTCCCGTATTACGACCGTGGGTTAGGAATGATGTTGGAGTCGAAGGCTCACCGTCGCCAGGTGTGCAAGGACCGGGGCTTGACCCCTGTAGATGGCGACTGGGACGTTGACAGCCACTTTAGAAAGTGGGATGACGAAGAAGATAAAGAAACTAGTGAATACAATAAGTATTGTGACCGGTTAGATAACGATCCTGCATTTGCGAGTTATCGTAAAGAGCAGAGACAGGCTGACGCCAAATAGGAGACCCAGATGCCAGTAGATCCCCAAACAGGACAGGCCCTTCCTTACCCCGGCGAGCCTGGATACGATCCAGCGATGGCTGGCCCCCCCGGAGCCCCTCCGGCTGGTGGTCCCCCGATGCCTCCCGGTCCCGAGCAGGTGATGGAGGCCGAGGGCCAAGAGGCCGGCATGCGTGTCGAGCAGATTGCTGCAATGGCACCACAGCCTGAGAAGCCGTACAGCAAGAAGGCGGTTGAGACGCTCACGAAGGAGTTCAACGAGGCAGTTGAGTCTCTTGGTGGCGGTGCTCTCCCTGAGATTGTTGTGAATCTCGATAGTGAAAAGGGCGCGAAGTGGAACTTGCCGCTTCCTCCTGAGCTTTTTGTTCCGCTATATGCTCTGAGCGAGGCTCTTAATATGCTTCCTGCTCCTGAGCTGAGCGAGAAGTATGCCTACGACGCGGTGTCATTGGTTGACGATCCTGCGCTGCGAAAGATGTCTGGCCAATTGTCGAAAATGTCTAAGGATAAGAAGCTGATAGAGGTTATGTCTCAACCGATGGGTCAGGAACCTGCAGGTGATACTCTGCCTCCTCCGCAGCCTGGTGCTATGGGTGAGGATGACGAGATGCTTGCTGCTGGCTTAGAGTAGTTGCACGCAGTACCCCCAAGGTGGTACATTTCCCAGAACCAAGAGGTAGTTAATGGAGACCGACGAGTCCCAGAACATTGATGCAATAGGGGCACCAGACGAGGGTGCCCAGGTCGAGTCTGCAGAAGACTTGGCGGGATTTGTAGCGAACGATGTGGAGCCTGATTCGGCCCCGTCAGTATCGGACATCCCCGACTTTGATCCGATGAGTTCGGACATTGATGATGATGAGTTGAAGTTGGACGGTTTCTATGAGGGTCTGAACGAGGACCACATCAAGGACCTGCCGACGACCGCCAAGCGTATGCTTCACAACTTCCGTACAGCGAGCAAACTGCGAGAGCAGGATATGGCCCGCAAGTACTCGGAGAAGGAACATTCGCATACCGAGCGGATGGAGGCTCTCGGAAGGCTGGAGCGCGACTTTGCGCGCCGGCAGGCTGAGATTGCGGCGATGAGCACAGACCCTGATGTTCAGAAGATTCTGAACCCTCCAAGGTCTGCTCGTCCGCTTGACCCGTACACACCGGAGGGCCTTGAGGCCATGGTGGCGCAGCGGGTTGCTGACAGCATGAAGAAGGTTCTGGAGCCGATGAACCAGAGAGCGGAGATGACTCAGCGTGAGAGTGCGCTGATTGACTTCGTCTCTGATCATCCTGAGATGCGTGATTCGACCTTTAAGAAGGAGGTCGTATCAATGGTGAAGGAGCGCTGGGACGGTGCCCATCGGGTATCGACCCAAGACGCATATCAGCTGGTGAAGGCACGGAGGGTTCTCGCTCAACAGCAGGCCCGCCAACAGCAGGAAGTAACTGCTCGTGCCAAGTCAGCCCGTCAAGTCGCCCGTAGGACGACAAGCGGGTCGCCGGCTTCTGACAGTATCCCGAAAGATGTGAAGCGCCGGGGAGCCGGGGCTATCGTAAACTGGCTTCGGGATAATCCTGAGGCCGCGAAGAGGCTTCGTTCTCAAAACTCTTAATGTCTTGATTTTCAAGTCATAAAACCCCCTGTAGGAGCGTCCCAAAATGGCCGTCAGTACCGCACTAAATAACATTGGAAACGAGCTGCTTTCCACTACTATGCACATCCTTATGAAGGAGTGGCGTGACAACGTTTCGGAGGCAACTGCCTTCCTTGACGCTCACGAGCGCGTTCATGGTGCTGGTGGCCCGACCCAAGCCGGTGGAACACGGATTGTGATTCCTCTTGGAATGGGCGAGCACTCGTCCACGACCCGTATGCAGACTGGTTTCGAGCGCATTGACCTTAGTGTCAGTGATGTGCTTGAGCCCGCCGTGTACAACTGGGGGCACGTTGTCCGTCCCGTGGCTATCTCTTCTGAGGAAGAGTACGTCAACTCGGGTGAGTCGGCGATTATCTCCATCCTTGAGAGTCGGGTCAAGATGACCGCGAACGCTCTCAAGCGTGAGTTCTGCAAGCAAGTCGTGCAGGGTAGCGTGGCTGGCTGGGAGGACTGGGAGACCCTGAACGGTATCGACGGGACCACTGGTTTCCTCGAGCACCGTGCGGACGGTGCCCAGACCAACACGGTTGGTGCCGTCTCCAAGGGTGCCAACCTGGACAAGACTGGTTGGCAGCACTCGTTCTACGACGGTGCGGCATCCTTCAACTCAAACGGTCTTGCTGGTCTTTACGACCTCAAGGTTGAGATTGCCTCGAAGGGTGGAAACCAGCCGAACGTGATCCTTGCATCACGCGACGGGTTCAAGAACCTGAAGCGTTCCTTGCAGGCGAACGAGCGGTATGTCTCTCAGGACAAGATCGACGGTGGCCGTCTGGTCGAGTACTGGGATGGCATCATGATCGATGTCGAGCGGTTCATGCCGAAGGTTACGGGAGCCGCCTCTGCGACGGACCCCGCGAGCTTCATGTTCCTCAACCTTGAGGACATCCACATGATCTGGGACCCGAAGGGTTACTTCGACATGAGTGATTTCGAGACGGTGTCTGGCGAGTACGATGTTCGTTCCGCCAAGATCCGTTGCCGTGGTCAGCTTGTCTGCCGCTCGCTTGCGGGCGCTGGCATGGCCATCGACTTGGACACGTTCTAAGTCATTTTCTTGATTGGGTGGGGGTCGTGTTGGCCCTCACCTATCCCCAAAAGCTAATGTATCGAGAGTAGGAGTACATAATGGCTATTCATAAAGTAGACGGGGTCGATGGTAACAACCATTTCCCAAAGAAGTTCGTGACTCTGTATGCGTCGGCGGCATGCACCGCAGGAATGTTCGTAGCACTTACCGCTGATGACACTAATGGTCTTGGCGCTTCATGCGCTAACGCGCCACTTGGTGCTGGTGCCGCTACAGCAAGCGGGTTGGTGTTCGGGATTGCAACCGAAACTGTCGCCTCTGGCGCAACTGTTACTGTTCAAACTGCTGGCAAGTATGAAAATGCATACGTCGCCACAGGGGCCGACTTTGGCATCGCCCTCATTGGTCCACTTAGCGGTGGAACGATTGGGATGGCCAGTGTTCGGACTGCGGCAACACTCAATGACCCAGTTGTCGCCGTTGCTCTTGAGGACGACGCCGTAACTAACTATGCCGATGTCATGGTCGTCGATCAAGGCTTCTTCTAAGCCATTTTCGCTACCGGGCCCTGCGCCCACTACCGGCAGGCGGGGTACAATACCTTGTCTGCCGGTTTTCTTTTAGGAGTGCGCCGTGAATCTGAGAGAACTACGGGAAGAGATCAACGCTCAGTTGGACTACAACCCTGACCTGAAGCAGTACCGGAACATTGTCACGCGGGTGATCAATCGGCACTATCTGCTAATCTCGAGTCAGTACCCGTGGTTGTTCATGCAGAAGAAGGAGGAGTTGAACCTGAAGGCCGACGTAGCGGCCGCTACAGCGTCTTCTGCGGGTGCTGCGCTGTACATCCAGAGGGATGCCAGCAATCCTCGAAAGGTCGAGTTCTACGCGGCAAGCACAGGCGGCTCAGCGGTGACTGATGCCGGCTTCCTGAACAACATCGATACTGACGGTCAGACGTTGGTGGTGACGATTTCGGGCACGGACTACGAGCTGTTGATTACTCAGGCCGAGGGTTTGAGTGACAGCATGTATGTAGAGCCGTTGAAGGGCACTTCGGAGCTGCCGGTCTCGCTGTCCACATCTCGCGGATCTGACTGGAAGATTGAGTATCGGAAGTACCCGATACCTCGTGATGCGGTGGAAGTTCTTGGGGTGATGTCTCGGGACGATGATCGTGGTCGCCTGGTGTACATCGACTCGAAGAAGGAGGAGTTACTTCACCTTGACCGGGACAACACGGGTGACTCGATAGTGTTGATAGAGGAGATGGCCGAGGTTGATCCGGGTCCGTCCTTTGAGCCTGTGGTAACGACATCTCCCGATGCACATGTCCCCTCGGAAGGTCGTCTCATCTTTGATACTCGGGTGGACTTTATAGAGTACTGCTACACATCGGTCTTTGCTGGTCGCGAGTCTTCTCCATCACCTGTTGTTGAGTATAAGAACGACGGCAGCTCATCCTTTGGCGTGAAGATTACGGGCATGGTCTACAACGACCATCTGGCGACTACGGGCACAGTGATAGACTACAAGAATGGCCGGAGAAAGCGGTTGTACCGACGCATTGTGGTTGGTAAGCCAACGGGAAGCATCGCTATCTCGCTTCCGTACCAGTTTGCTGGCTCGTGGATGCACATTGCGGACATAGACTCAGACATCACGCATTACACGGACTTTGGGCAGGTATCGAAGAACCCGACCATCGACCGCTACTCTGCCCTGAACGGGCTTGATGAGCCTGGCCACCGTCAGTATCTGCGGGCGTATCGGACCCCAGATGCGGACAAGAAAGTTGAGATGCGGTACGCGGTTCGTCCGAACCGGATGTCTGCTGATGGGGAGCAGCCCTTGTGGCCACCCCAGTACCACCACCTGCTGGTCTACCGGGTGCTTGAGGACTTGTGCTTGATGCACGGGATGAACAAGCAGTCAGGAATCTATGAGAGGCGGGCGAATGAGCTGCTGAAGCGGATGAAGGACAAGTACCTTACCCGCACGGACAGGCCGTACATTCGTGGTAGTTTTGAGCGAGACTTGTCGTCGTACCGGAATAGTGAGCGGTGGGGCATTCCTACGAAGGGCTGATTTATGCTGACTCAAGTATTTGAAGTGATGTCCCTTCGCGGCATGGACCAGCGATGGAAGCCCGAGTCTGCTCGTGCCCGTCTTGTCATGAACATGCGCTGGGATCCGAGGGATGGCTGGACGCGCTCTGGTGGTGACCGGAGCATGGCTCAGCCGACAAGTGCTGCGGAGACGATTCAGCCCACTGATGCTGTTAGCGTGGCCGGTGGAGTGGTTGCTGATGCTGTTGGTGAGTCAGATGTTGGCGATGATCCATTCAAGGAAGACGGCCAGGAGATTCATTCCTTGCACTGGTTTGCTCAGCACAACGGTGCCCGTCAGTGGACGATCTGGGAGACTGCTGGTGGTCAGCTCAGGGCTTTCTGGGGCGCGGGTATCAGCCTTGAGGGTTCTGCTGGTGGTGGAAGCCGTGACGGTAAGCCCTGGAAGGATTTGACGATGGCTCGGAGTTTTGGTCGGTCTCCCCAGAAGTGGGATGGCAGTGACCGTACTCGAACTATTCTGGACACACCAAGCATCCGTACCCAGTCGGTGTCTTGGGGTGGTCGCCTGTATATGGTCAATGGGTATGATGAGCCCATCGTGTTTGACGGATCGAAGTGTACTCGAGCCGGGTATGCGGGAGCGCCATCTGCTCCGGTAGGGTCTGTTGTGGCCTATGAGTCGATAGCGTCTTTAGGGTCGGACGGAGACTACCGGTTCAACTATTGGACCAAAGACCTGGCGTATGGGATGGGCATCATAGGAGAGGCCGGTAGTTCTGCTGAGATTGAGAAGGCTACCAGCCCTCTGGGGCGTGGCGACAAGTGGAACATGTGGCGCTACCGGGTCAGCTTTATCAACGAGCGCGGCCAAGAGAGCCCACTCTCCCCTGAGTCGAACAGTGTTCGTGCAAAGGTGTTCTGGGAGCCGAACATTGATCGGTACGGCACGCGCCGAAACAATGAGGTCGGTCGCCGGTTTGTTGCCGTGGACATCCCCTGTGGTCCTCCTGGGACTGTTGCTCGTCGTCTGTATCGGACTCAGGACATGCTGGACCACCGTGGTCAGCCTGCGAACCTGGCAGAGGGGTCGAACTACTACTTTGCCCATGAGATTCAGGACAACGTGACGAAGTCTTTTGAGGACATGCTTCCAGACACTGCTCTTGGCGGTGTTGTTGACGAAGAAGACTTTGGGCCATGGCCTACGAGTGCTCGGCTGTTGGCCTCGTTTAAGAACACGATGTTCGTTGCTGGGGCTACGGACAACCTGCTCAGGTTTAGTCGTGCATTGAACCCAGAAGTCTTCCCTCGGAACAACGTCATTGAGATTGGGAACGCAGAGGCTGGGCCTATTACGGGGATGTATGCGACAAAGAACGCGCTCATTGTGTTCAAGCGGAAGGCGATCTATCTGGTGAAGCGAGTCCGCCTTGATGGTCTACATGACTTTGAGGCCCAGACGTTGACCAGGGATGTCGGCTGTTGTGCAGCGAACACGATTGCGGAGATTCCGGGGAAGGGCCTAGCGTTCTTGTCTGAGTCTGGTGTGATGCTTCTGCGGGGCGCGTTGGAGAACACGGGTACTCCTACAGAGCCCGTCCACCTGAGCCAGCCGATTCCTGACTTGATTAAAGAGATCAACTTCTCTGCAGCGGAGAACGCTTGCGGGCTGTACCACCACAAGGAGAAGGAGTACTGGCTCTCGGTTCCCACTCTTAGCAGTGCTGAGAACAACAGGGTCTTGGTCTTCCACACGGAGATTCTGGAGTGGAGTGTTCGTAGTGGCTTCAACATTGGCTGCATGGTTGATACCAGGGACCACCGTGGGCACCTGATGTATGGAACGAACTCTCGTGAGACCTTGAACCCTGGGATCCGAGTCTACTCCTTGGGCCAGAATGCGATTCTTGGTGGTTCTGCTGTAGCCTCCGAGTATTCGACTGTAGACCATGACTTCGGATCAAAGTTCAAGCACTTCATTCCGGCCTACATCAACGTGTATACGGTTGGGTACGGGGACTCGAAGTTGGAGCTGAACTTCAGGGTGAACCGGTCGGAGACGTTCTCCCTGGAAGTGGACCGTGAGGCACAGCAGCAGGAGTTGTTGGAGCCCTTGGCCACGTTTGATTCAGCGGTGTGGGGCACAGACGACTGGGGCTACCACCGTCCCATCTGTATTCGGTACGATGTGAGCGCAATGCACGAGGGTGTGGTCCGAGAGTTGTCGGTGACCTTTAAGGCGCAAGATAGTATCCAGTTGGTCGGTTATGACATTGAGGGCAAGTTGGGCGCTCAGCGTGCCATCCGTCCGCTCTCAGACGCGCTAAGCACAAACCGGAGGTAGTAGTGGCCTGGAGATACAGAAAGGTTCCTGTGGTCTCTGGAGAGGTCGTACATCCAGATTCATGGACTCAGAACCACATGGACTACGCGGGGGAGTTCAACGGTCGCCTTGACCGAGACAACCTTCCGTCTAATGTCGGCGTGTCACAGCAAATCGGTAATTATACCGAGCCGTGGATTACTCGTAACTTCAGGGTGAACTGCTTCCACGAGATTAGGTCAGACGGCTTCGGATCGGACATTTCAGACAGGTTCTACTTCAGGAACAGCTTCGCTGGCTGGGCGTCAAAGCAGAGTGACATGGATGCGAAGGGGTCCACCAACAGGATCGGCGAGATCAACTACACCTCGGAGCACGAGGGCCTGGTAATGGTCCACTGGTCGGGCTGGTTGGTTGGGGAACCTGAGAGGGATCCTGCAACTGGTGGAGACGAGACTGGCCTGAACGATTATTACAAGAACGACGACTTCTACAAGAGGAAGGCGAAGTTTGCTAACTTCAGGATTCTGGTCAATGGGACTGAGGTTGCTAACTCTGGAAAGCACTCGGCTGCTTGGGTCAACCAGTGTGTCTCTATGACTGGTGCATCTCCTGTAGAGGCTGGTGAGGTCACGATTACCGTTCAAGGTCGAGCGGGGCTCTTCAAGGATCTTGAGTTTGACATGCAAGCATTTGAAAAAGACCGTGCAATTTTTGCATTGAGAAGTCGAGAACTCGTCGTCATCTTTAAGAAGAGGTAGTCGTGGCAGATACAACTAATCATGTTTCTGTGGCCGATCTCGTTGAGAACACGACTCTCGATGTTGATGCCGTAAACGGGACATTAGACGCCTGGGAAGCCAAGACGGCCGAGGTCAATGGGTCGAATGTTCGTGATGAGGGCCTCGATAGTCTCTCTCTTGGCGCGATGCGAGCCATATATGTGGCGAAGCCAGGGTCGAGCACGTCTGACTTTAGCGGTGATACCACTGTTGAGTGGAGGGGTTGGCTCGGGAACGGGGACAGGAAGGCTCCAATCCAAGAGCAGAACTCCTCATGGACCCGTGTAAACATGAGTCGCTCTGGTTTGACTTCGGACGGCGCCATAGACACCAAAGGTGGTCTTACCGGGTATGTCTCGACGGGATTCCCCCTGTACGCGATGGACGGGAGTCTAGGAAACTTCAGGGAGAACGCCTCAAATGAGTATAACCGCTGGGTTATTTATTGTTCTTGCGAGGTCATGGTGCAACGCCCGAGGGCTCAGACGCCACAGGTCGAACTGGCGTTAGGGTTCTCGTTTACTCCTAACGATTCGTCCTCGTGGAACATCTTGCCGAAGACTCGTCGTGGCTTTGGTATTGGAAACACGAGCGCTGAGATGGCTGGGGGTGGCAAAAGCAGCATTCCAACGAGCCTTTCGTACACGGCGGTAACGAAGTTTGCGCCCGACTTGGGGGTGGCGACCGCTGCTGCTGCAGATGCGAACTCTGACGGCAAGGCTACGGTCTATATCTCGCTGTTTGGTCGATACGTTGACGGTAGGGGCTGGGGCAGCGCTAGCAACAAACGATATTGGTGGTCAGCGATGAACGTGAACTTGTTTGCTACGAACTACAGGAGGTAGAGATGGCTCTTGTATTCGTCAGCAGATTTGCGGTTGGCACCAAGGTTGAGTCCGAAGCCTTCATCACGAAGTTCAATCGCATCGAGCGGTATCTCAACGGCAGAATGTCCCACGATAGCGTGTCTTACTCAAAGGCGACCAAGTCAAAGCAGCGGTGGGTAAAGTCTCAGCACATCTTCAAGCCTGAGTTCTATGGGTCTCCCGACCCTCGTATTGAGGCGACCAGCGGTATTGTGCATCACAGGTTTGCTCCTAGTGGGCGCTTGTACCGGTCAGTCCACCATGGACTCAGAAACGTAGGGGTCACGAGCTATGGGGAGAGCTCTAAGGGTAGGACCAGCACGGCTCAGCACGCGAGAGGGCACTGGCAACGCCAGAAGCTGTGGCCAGAGAGGCACGATGCTCACGCTGGGCAGTGGCAGACCATCAGGGGCATGGGCGTCACGCTCTACAATGATGGTGGTGTTGATGGGTCTCTGACTCGAGATGTAATGGTGACTGGCAGTTGTAGCGCCTGGGAGGTTGGCAGCTCAGCACCTGATGAGAGTGATATGGTTGATGGTCAAGACCCGCCATCCTTTGAGGAGGGTGCGAAAGCTGCCTATGGCCCTGAGCGCGTAGAGTGTGCTCGGCTTAGCCTGTGGGTAGATGGTGTCTTGGAGGGTAGCAGCGTGCGCCGAATCTTCACCTCTCGTGGCGAGAAGTGGGTACACAAGAATTTCATGTGGACCCATACATTCGAGGCGACCCCTGGCTACCACAACGTCGAGTTTAGGATGAAGATTCTCAAGCGTTTCAAGGCGCACATTGATCCACCTGATCGTTGGTGGCGAATCGTGGTAGATTCAAGGTCAATGGTGGTCGATATGCAGAACTTCCGAGAGACCGACACAACCACCTGGCCCGAGTAGGAGAAAGACATGGCAAGCGCATCAGATGCAAGACTTCAAGCGAGCGCCCGTAAGGTCAGCGAACCGAAGGCTATGGCTGCTCCGAGCGAGTACGAAGTAGAGACCGGTCAAGCGTTCGCTCAAGAGCCGATGGCTGAGGCGAAGAAAGAGGGCATGTCCAAGGGTGCTTTGTCTGGGCTTGGAGTGGGGGCTAGTCTCGGTGGCGCTGCACTTTCCGCTGGTACTCTTGGACTCGGCGCTCCCGTAACTGCTGGGCTTGCCTTGTCTGGTCCTCTTGGTTGGGGAGTGCTTGCCGCCGGTCTTCTAGGATCTGCAGCGATTGGTGGGGCCTTTGGGTCCAGTTCAGCAAAGAAGGCTGAGTTGACGAGACAGCAAGAGGGCGCGAAGAGTGCCGACATTGCTGCCATTAGCGGGCAGGCGATGGCCAGCCAGGACGCCAAGATGCGTCGAGAGAATGCAGCGAACGCGAAGAAGACGAAGGGCTATGGTGCATCCACCTCAACGCCGGACGACCAAGTCCTCGCTGGCGGCATGGCTTCTGGTTCTGGCACTGGGTTTGATACCTGGCATAGAGGTCAAGTTGGCTGAAAACGCCACAGAGTTAACTCCTGACGATCCAGAGTTCTGGGGGGAGACGTTTGACCGGACGGTGGACTTAGGCGGCCCTGAGGCTGTTGTTGAGCCGGAGCCGGTGGCTGAGCCGGAGGATAGTCTTCCTGAGTTCACGGGTGACGTTGGGTCTCTGATGGCGACGGCTGAGGAGGCCGAGGGTGAGATTGAGCGCGGTATTCGCGGGGCCAGGAAGATCTATAAGCGATATGGCGACGATGTTCTGAAGTGGTCTCGCGGGACTAACGCGGATCCGTTTTTCGCCCTTGCCGTCATGGGGGTCGAGACTGGTGGACATACTCACCACATTAAGGGGCCTAAGGTCTCATCAGCAGGGGCTGCAGGTATTGGGCAGTTTATGCCTGAGACGTGGGCTGAGGCGAGCAAGTCTGTCTATGGCGAGTCGCGCCATCCAGATGAGCGATTTGAGCCGAAGGTGGCGGGCCCGGTAGTCTTTTACTATTTGGATTTTTTGCAGAAAAACGGATTCCAGTCATTGCCTGAGGTGGCCGCAGCGTACAACGCTGGCCCCGGCACGGTGCTGAAGTTCAAGAAGGGCAAGCGAGATAGCCTGCCTTTAGAGACTCGAAAGTACATGACTGGCGTACTGGCTACCATGCATGTGATTGAGCGAGAGATCCTCGGCGAGGTTGTTCCTAACGTTGAGGACACGCCTGAAGAGGCAGAATCGGATACTATCGAACTACCACAGAGCGATGACGATTGGCTCCGTGAATCAATGAGAGGGGGTTGAGATGACACTACCTAAAGTTAGTCAAACGAGGCAGCCCACAAATACAGTATACAATGCGGATGGGACAGTGCGCTCTACACAAGGGCCCAAACCTGTTCAGCTAATAGATTATACCTCCCACTTACAACCGGATGTAGACGCACCGATAGATTGGCGATCCATTGCTGCTGGCATCTCCGGGGCCGCCCCTGGAAATAGCCGTCCAACATTTCGTGAACTGCAGGCCCAAGCCGTCCCCAAGTTGGGTGGCAACCAGTACAAGCAAGCCGGCGCGATGCTCGGTGTTGGCGCCCTTGGCCAGGCGGCCCAGCTCGGACTTCAGCTGGTCCCAACGAGTGCTGAGCGTGAGAACGTGGGTCAGATTGAGAGCCTCAGGGATCTTGAGAACCAAGGCAAGCTGGGGCTCAGTCAGGCCGAGAGGTCTCGTGTATCTCGCCAGCTCATGGACCCAAATCGGATGCTGCTCCGAGAGCAGCAGCGTGCCGAAGAGGCGCGGATGGCGGGTCAAGTGGGTTCACGATCTGCGGCTGGTTTGACGCGTGTTCAGCGTGAGACTCGCCGGGCACTCCAAGAAGCCGGAGCGACTGCTGGCAACACGTTGGCAATGGCGGATCTCAACAGGGTCGCCGAGCAGCGGAACGAACTTCAAGAGCGCATCGCAGCCCAAGGCCGTAACGAGGCTCGTCGTCGTGAGGCCATCGGCCAGGCGATTGGCAATATCGCTAAGCCAGTCGGCCAGTACGTGGCTTCGCGCCCCCAAGAGCAGATTAGCCCTGATGTTATGCAGAAGCTGACTAATCAGTATGGAGCCGATGAGGCTGTGCTGATGGCCAATATGATGCGAAGCATGGATCCTGGCGAGCGTCGTAAGTTCAACACCTACTTGGGTGGCGTGCTTGAAGCATCGGCCAAGACCTAAGGAGTAAGAAATGGCAGTCACATACTTCTACCCAGCGCCAGAGATCAACGTAGGAAAGCCCTTCTTGGGCGAGTACCTGACCTCGTTTCTGAACCAGCGCAAGGACGACCACAAGTTGATGATTGCGCGCAAGCTGAAGGCGCTTGACCCATCTCGCTTGATTGCACTTGAGCAGTCCCACGTTCGGAACGTCGGTCGGTTGACCGAGCAGATTGCTCGTATTGAACGCGAGGAGCGGTCCACCCAGGGCCGCATGGATGTGGCGCGAATCAAGGCTGATGGCGCGATTCGGGCTCAGGAGATTGCCGCTAAGCGTGGCGGTCGGAAGGATGTCTCCGACTTGATCGGAACGATCATCGGTGAGACTCAGGAGACGTACCGAGAGACCAGAGAGAGCAAGCCGTCTGAGAGTGAGCTGCAGACTCTTGTGACTGGGGTGAGATCGGATGATGCAGCCCAATATGTATCGAACTTGCGCGCCACACTCAGTCAGAACCGTAGTGACAAAGTGAAGCGAGAGTGGCTGGTCCATGAGGCGTATCGGTTGGCGAATAATAATAACCACAGTGTGGCGGCGGCTGCCATCAAGAATAATTTTGGCAGTGTCGCTCCATCCATCGCCGATCCTGATCCGTGGGAGTCGTTCGTTGAGCGGAACCCTGGTGTTGAGGCGCCCGATAAGGCGGCTGATCGGCTGATCAAGAAGTACGCCAGAAGGCTCGATCCACAAGTCAAGTCCATCATCAAGACCCAAGTGTTGAAGGCCACCGCCCCTCCTGCGCCCAGGCCAGGTGGAGCCCCCATAGGTCTTTTAGCGACCATGCTCGCCGATGAGAAGGCGGAACTACAGCAAGTCCGTGGCGAGCGCCGCGAGATGCAGGCGGCCTACAAGAAGACCGCGTTCGACTCGTACATGACGCCATGGTTGGCCCCGTCGTATACGAAGGCTCCAGAGTGGCAACAGGATCTGGAGATCATGGGTGATATGGGAGCCCAGCGTCCCACGAGGTTCTCGCACTTCATGGAGACTGCAACAGATGTCTACATGGAGCCCTCGGTGGCCGGTCTGGGCGTTCTTCGGCAGCAAGACCCAACAGAGGTGGAGAATCGTTATAGAGCCCTTGAGACTGAGCCTGGTGGGCCGGGCTATGGTGGCCAGCCGGCCTTGGTTGGACCGAGTGAGTCAGCCCCGTTTGTGAGCCCTGGGGATCAAGACGCGGTGGCTAAGTTGGCCGGTATGGTCAGATACTACCAGGCTGAGATGAAGGCAGGTGACACAAGGGGTGCTGCCAAGCAGTTGTTCGACATGTACGCTCTATTGAAGGCTAGTCCAGATCAGTACGGAGAGACTGGTGCGAGCATCGTGCGTTCGATTGATGCTGCTCACAAGACTGGCAACTACGGCAACTTGTATAATGAGGTGGTTGGTGCCGCGAAGCAGGGCCAGGCGAGTGTCGTGCAACAGGCTGAGGAGACTCGCCGGGCAAATTTTGTACCGTATGTGGCAGAGGAGCTGACTGATAAATTCCCGTATCGTGATGTGACCGATGTGGACATCCAGACGATTGAAGCGCTTAATCTGGCTGGTCTGACCGATTGGGGGAAGTCCATGGCTGCTAAGAGGGCGGCCCTTAAAGGCAAGACTGACCCAAGCAGCAAGAAGGCATTCGAGCGCATTGACTCTCTGCTTCGGTGGGCCGTGGTTGACCCAGCTGACCCGGCTAATGTCACCCTGCTCAAGGTCAAGAGGGCGGAGGAGGCTGTAGCCAAGGCGAAGGTTAACGCAGAGAAGGCCGCCACTCGACCCGAGTTGGATGCCCAGGACCGTCAGTCGATTGAGCAATTGAAGAGCCGGGGAGCGGCACTTCAGAGGACGATGGCCAGCCTTATTCCCCAGGAGGGACTCCCTGCAGTAAGGCCGACTACACCAGCCACCACAGCTGCAGAACAAAATGTAGCCAACTACTACAGGGCACAAGATGCTCTCAAAAAGATAGGAAGCGAACTCAACGCGCTACAGGCGAAGGGGCGACTTAGTGAGGATGGCCAGAACAAGGCAACAGCGGCCCTAAAGGTACAGGACGCGGCTGAACAACTGCTGAAGTCTCTACGACCAGGACTCACGGCACCCTATGCAAGCCCGGCAACCGTTCCCGTGACTCCGGCACTGGCCCCAGAACGAGTGGGGAGAGCTGCTGAAGCGCAGGCCCCTGGTCTACTTCCTGATGCGGTTGGGAAATTGCCTGCTGAGGGAGTGCCGGCTGTAGGTGGGCTAGATTTTTCTCTCGACCTTTACTCAGAAGATCTGATTGATGAAGAAGAGGATGATGATTTTCTCGGCGGCGCGATGGATTTGCCCCCTGCCCGTGGTAATGGGAGGGCCGAAAAATGAGCAAAGAAGACCAGCCGGAGGCCGTATCCGATCCGTTTATGGATGCACTCAATGATGTTGTGGATGTACTCCCTGGAGGGGGGGGGG
>TARA_R110002167_G_scaffold340485_1_pt1 | contig 24251 bp, 15 predicted proteins | sample TARA_R110002167 | Tara Oceans TARA_R110002167 (sample SAMEA4398238) | marine metagenome | biome: Polar Biome; feature: [MES] marine water layer (ENVO:01000295) within the mesopelagic zone...; material: water (ENVO:00002006), including particulate matter (ENVO:01000060) such...
GGCGGTCGCACCGTTGGTGCCGGCGTCGTCTCGAAAATCGTCGACTAGTCAGACAGACCCTGTCTGAATGCAGAGGGCGATCCGCGATGCGGGTCGCCCTTTTTGCTGCCGCGCCGGTCGTGATGGCGGGCGGGTCGCTGCCGGTGGGTGTGCAAACTGGCATTCACCCCCATCCTTGAACGCGGTAAGTGTGAGGGCGAAGAGCAAGCCGGAAGCGGGGCCTGACGGGCATGGTGAACACAGCGGATACCGGGCCGGGCGGCGAGATTGCCCGTCTGCTCGAACAGGCCAACCAGCAGCGCCTCAATGACGCTTTCGATGCGGCGCGGCTGAGCTGTCACGACGTGTTCGCGCGCGACCCGGCCAATGCGTCGGCGATGTGCCTGCTCGGCGTGTGTGATCTGGAGAGCGGGGCGATCGAGGCAGGCCGGGCCTGGCTCGACAAGGCCGAGGCGGCCAATCCTTCCCTGCCGCAATTGCATCTCTACCGCTCGATCCAGTGGGAAATGCTCGGCGAGATCGATCATGCCCTGGCATCGGCGACCGAGGCGACTCGCCTGGCGCCGGACCTGTTTGATGCCTGGGGGCGACTGGGTGACCTGGCTGGACGCGCGGGCGAATTCGCGACGGCAGCGATGGCCTTGCAGCGGGCGCTCGAGGCGGGCCCTGTTCATCCGGCGCGACCGCAAATCGCCCTGCGGCTCGCCGGTGCCTGTATCGAGATGTCGGATGTCGCCGGGACCCGGCGTGCGCTTGAGATCGCCGAGCAGGGCGGTCTGGATCGCCATCCCGATGTTTTGCGTCTGCGCACCGCACTGGCGCGCCAGTCGGGCGACTGGACGGCGATGGAGGCGCTGGCGGAGCGCTGGGTGGCCGCGGCGCCGGGCGAAGATGAGGCCTTGAGTGCCCATGCCATGGCGCTCGGGCAGCTGGGCTATTACGCCCGCGCCGCGCGGATCTACCGGCCGGTGGCCGAGGCGGATCCCCAGATCGCCGACAATTGGGCCGCGCTCGGCCGTCTGGTGCTGGGCGCGCGCGATATCGCGGCCGCTGAGGCCCTGTTCGACAAGGCGCTCGCGCTCGATCCGGATAATGCCGAGGCCGCCTTCGGCCTGGCGCGTGTGAATACTTTCCTGGGCCGTTTTGAGAAGGCCGAGGCCCTGTGCCGCCAGGTCCTTGAAATCGATCCGGGGCATCTGGAGGCCTATGGGCAATTATGCGAGGTCTCGTCGGGACGGCTGAGCGATGATGAACTGGCCGCCCTGCAGACCAGCCTCGACCAGACCGGCCTGGCGGCTGACCGGCAGGCAATCGGCCTGTTCGCGCTCGGTGATGCCCTGCATCAGCGCAAACAGCCCCGGGACGCCTTTCAGGCCTGGTCGCGCGCCAATGCCACCAAGAAGGTCCAGCACGGACACGCGATTTCGGGCGGGTATGACCGCACAGCCCAGGCGGCGCTGACGGATTCGCTGATGGCGATGTTCGCCGCGCCGGTCGAGGCGGCAGCCCTGCCGGAGATCAAGATCGCCCGGCCGATCTTCATTGTCGGCATGCCGCGCTCCGGGACGACATTGATCGAGGCGGCGATTGCGGCGCATGACGAGGTCACTGCCGGCGGCGAGCTGAGCGCTATGCCCTTCATTCTCGAGGAATTCCTGGCCTGGGCCCGCCGCACCGGCTGGACGGGTGGCGAAATCCCGGTGATGCAGCGCATGGCCTGGCGGACGCGGTATTTCTCCCAGCATGCCGAGCTGGGGCTCGATCAGGCGCAATGGGTCACCGATAAACAGCCCTCCAATTTTCTCGCGGTCGGCCTGATCCGGCAATTATTCCCCGACGCGCCGGTGATCCATATCCGGCGTCGGCCGGTGGAGACGGCATTCTCGATCTTCCGGCGCAATTTCTCGCGCCAATGGCCCTTTGCCCATGACCTTGGTGATATCGCGCATTACTACGCGCAGCATGCGCGCCTGTGCGCTCATTGGGAAGCAGTGATGGGGCGGCGCTATACGACGCTGCAATACGAGGCGCTGGTGGCCGATTTCGAAGCCAGACTGCGCTATGTCATCGCGCGGACGGGGCTGGGCTGGAGCCGGAAATGCCTCGACTTCCACCTCCAGGATCGCTCGGTGATGACCTTCAGTTCCGTCCAGGTGCGCGAGCCCGCCTCGACCCGGCATCTCAATTCAACGGCGCCCTATGGCGCCGAGCTCGGCGATTTCGATGCCCGCATTGGCGCGCTCGGCATTGACCCCCAGACCGGCGCCTGGCTGGGGGAAGCCGCGACGGACGCTGCAGCGGGACAGGCGCCGGATGGCAAGCGCGGCCTTGGCTCGATTTTCGGCAATCTGTTTGGCGGCGCGGCACGGAGCGAGTAGATGGCGGCGAGCCTGCAGCAGATTGTGCAAATGTTGCAGCAAGGCGATGCGGCGCGCGCCGAGGCCGAATTGAACACCCTGTTGCAGACCCATCCGCAGGATGTGGAAGCGCTTCACCTGCGAGGCCTGGCGCGCGGCAAGATCGGACGGTTTGCGGACGGGGTTGCCGACCTCGAGGCCGCGGCCCGCCGCCATCCCCAGCCGCAGGCCGTGCTCAATAATCTTGGCAATCTCCACCGCCGCTCCGGCCGCCCCGATCTGGCGGCGGCGAGCTATCGCCGCGCCACCGGATACGCGCCGGGCTTTATTGATGCCTGGTTCAATCTCGGTGTCGCGCTCGCCGAATCCGGGCAAGTCGAAGAGGCGATCGACGCCTACCAGGCCGTGCTGGCGCTGCAGCCGGGCCATGCCGCCAGCCTCAACGGACTGGGCAATCTCGCGGTCACACAAGGGGAGCTGGATGCGGCGCTGGACTGGTTCGACCAGGCTGTCAGCGCGCAACCGGATGCGGCCTATATCCGGGTCAATCGTGGCTGTCTCTACCGCACGCTTGGCCGTCTCGACGCGGCGCTGGGCGATCTTGATCTGGCCGTGAAACTGGCGCCGCGCTTTGCCGATGCGCACTACCAGCGCGCCAATAGCCTGCGCAATCTGGGCCGGCTGGATGCGGCGCGGCAAGACTATGTCCATGCCCTGCAATGCGCGCCGCTGCGCGCCGACATTCATCGCGACCAGGCTAGTCTGGCCTGGGAAATGGGCGAGGGTGCGGGGGCGACCGGTCTGCTCGACCAGGTCCTGCGACAGCAGGGTGATGCGGGCCTGCAGCTGGTGCGCGCCGAAATCCTGATGCGCTCGGGCCAGCCCGCCGAGGCCGAGCGGGCGGCGAGCCGGGCATTGGAGCTGGACCCGGCCAACCTGCCGGCGCGCGCCCTGCGCGGCGAATTGCGCAACAAGCTGGGCGATCGCAGTGCCGGGCTGAATGATCTGCGGGAGGCCTTTCGCAGGACGGTGCCGGCGGGCGGCGCGGCGGCGCCCGATTTTGCGATTCGGCATCAGCTGGTCGAAGCCCTGCTGCCGGCCGGCGAGGTCGAGGAGGCCCTGACACTGCTTGAGGCCGAGCCGGCCGCCGCTGATCTCCAGAAACACATTGCTCTTCAATCGCTTGCCTGGCGGATGAGTGGGGATGGGCGGTATCGGGACTATTATGATTATGACCGCTTCACCGCCAAACGAATGATCGAGACGCCGCCGGGTTATGCCTCGCTGGAGGCGTTCAATGCGGCGCTGGCGCGTGAAATCGAGCGTTTGCATGGCAGTGGCGCCCAACCGCTCGACCAGACCCTGTTCGGTGGCACGCAATCGGCGGGGCGGCTGTGGGACCAGGACAGTGCGGTCATTCGCGATCTTGCCGATGCCTTGCTTGCGGCAGCCCGGGCCTTTGTCGCCAGCCTGCCCGATGATCCCGGCCATCCTTTCCTCCGGCGCAAGAGCGCGGACCTCAAATTGACGGGTGCCTGGTCGGTCCGGCTGCGATCGGGCGGCGGGCATGTCGATCATATCCATCCGGCGGGCTGGATCAGCGCTTCCTACTATGTCGCGGTACCCGAGAGCGTGATGGCCGGTGACCGGGCCGGGTGGCTGCGGCTGGGCGCGTCCGGCGTTGCCGGGCTTGACCTGCCGGCCGAGCGCTACATCCAGCCGGAGCCAGGGGCTGCGATCTTCTTTCCCTCCTATCTCTGGCACGGGGTGGAGCCCTTCGTCTCGGACGAGGTGCGCGTGACGGCGCCGTTTGACCTGATTCCGGCCTGACCGGAGCGGATCCGGCCCGGCGGCGGGCGGAATTCCCCTGCCGCGTGTACGGCTTTGACGGTCAGTGCTCCAAAGCCACGAAGAATGAGGCAATTGCGCCACAGTGCACCCGAAATGCCGGGTTCCAGGCCGTCAGACGGCGGTGTGTCATTGACCCCTGGCAAAGCGCGCGCCTATTTTGGCAGCAAGGCGGGGAATCGTGTGCCCCGTTGAGAGGGGGGAGTCCAACCTGATGAAAAATCAGGGCGTGCTTCCCATTTCATAATCCTTACTCGGAGGGATATAGAGTGAGACGCACTTCTTTGAAGGCTTGTCTGATGGCAAGCACCCTCATTTCCGGTCTGGCTGTAGCAGCCCCGGCAATGGCACAAGAGCAGGACGTGGTCACAGTGACCGGTTCGCGCATCCAGCGTACTGATACGATCGCACCAAGCCCGGTGACGAACGTGACAGCTGAACAGCTGGCTGTTGTGAACACCGTCAACACCGAAGACTTCATCAACTCCCTGCCACAGGTTGTCCCGTCTTTTGACGCGACCTCAAACAACCCAGGTGATGGTACGGCACGGGTCAGCCTTCGTGGCCTTGGCGCAAACCGCACACTGGTCCTCATTGACGGTCAGCGCTTCGTCGCTTCGGGCGTCAACCAGATCGTCGATCTGAACAACATCCCGGCCGCCATGGTCCAGAGCGTTGATATCGTGACCGGTGGTGCTTCCGCTGTTTACGGTTCCGACGCTGTTGCCGGTGTTGTCAACTTCCTCCTGAAGGACGATTTCGAAGGCGTTGAAATCAACGCTTCGACGGAAACTTCCCTCGGCGACCTCGACGGTTCGATCACCACGCTTGCGATCACCATGGGTGGCAATTTCGATGGCGGCCGCGGCAACGCAGTCATCTCGATGGGCTACACCAATCGTGAAGCTCTGTTCCAAGGCGATCGTGACTTCTCGTCCGACACGCTGTGGGATCCAGGTCCAGGCAATGAAGCTGATGGCTTCATCCTCGGCGGATCGTCCAACATTCCAGGCACCCGCTTCCGCGGCGCGACCTCGACCAACTTTGGCGCCTACGGCGCTGGTTTGATCGCGGCCGATCCACGTTGTGCAGCCCCTAACGTTTGTTCGGGCTTCTTCAACAATGGCGGACAAGTTCTGGGCATGCGCTTCGGTAACCCGAATGACACCTATAACTACGCGCCGTCCAACTACCTGCAGCTGCCGCAGGAACGCTACAATATTTCGGCGTTCGCAACCTATGACGTCAATGAGCACATCGAGCTCTACGGCCGTGGCATCTACGCCAATAACGTCGTTGACTCGCAGCTGGCCCCATCGCCTGCTGGCATCACCTTCAACGTGAACCTGGACAATCCGAATCTGCCTGCAACCCTGCTGGCCCTGATGACGAATGACCCAGGCTCCAACAATGGTGATGGCACGGCCACAATCCGGACCAGCCGTCGCTACCAGGAAGTCGGAACGCGCAACTCTCTGCGTGATACGAGCTCCTTCCAGATGGTGTTCGGCGCCCGCGGCGATCTGAACCAAAACTGGAATTATGACGCGTTCGCAAACTATTCGCGTTCGTCGGTCTCGCAGATCCAGACGGGCAATCTGTCCGTGTCGGCCCTGCAGGCTGGTATCCTCTGCGACGGCGGCCCTACGGCCCTCGCCAGCGGTTGTTCGGCACCATATGTTGATATCTTCAACGGCCCGGATTCCATGTCCCAGGCTGCTGTCGATTACGTGTCGAAGACCGGCGCGCAAATCGATACCATCGAGAGCTTCCAGACTGTTGCGACCTTGGGCGGGGTTTTCCCGATGTTCCAGTCGCCAGCAGCCGAAGAGCCACTCGCAGTGGTGTTCGGTGTCGAATATCGTGAATCCAGCGCAGACTCCCTGCCTGACTCGGTTCTCGGCCCTGACGTTCGCGGCTTCAACCAGGCTCTGCCTGTTAGCGGTAGCTTCGACGTGACCGAATTCTTCACCGAGGTTGAGATGCCACTGGTGCAGAACAGGCCTGGCATGGACTCGCTTTCGGTGAATCTTGCGTTCCGTTCTTCGGATTACAGCACGATCGGCAATGCCGAGACCTTCGCTGCCGGCGTGTCCTGGGCTGTGGACGATCAGATCCGCTTCCGTGGTAACTTCAACCGCGCTGTCCGTGCACCAAATGTTGGTGAACTGTACGCGCCATTGACCAATGGTTTCCCGGGCGCAGCTGATCCTTGCTCGGGCGGTGCCAATGGTTCGTGGACTGCTGCGACCAACACTGCTTCTTGCGTCGCCGCTGGCGTCCCGGCAGCAAATGTCGGTACTCCATTCCAGGGCAATGCCCAGATGGAAGCCCTGTTCGGTGGTAATCCGAACCTCGGCGCTGAAACCGCCGACACCTACACTGTCGGTGTCATTCTCTCGCCAAACGCGATTGAAGGTCTCACGCTGCAGCTCGATTACTACAATATCTCGATCGAAGACGCGATCACCACCATCCCGCTGCAGACCCTGCTGGATGAGTGCCACATCACGGGTATCGCATCGTCTTGCGCCGCCCTGGCCGGTGGTCGTAACCCAGCGACGGGCGAGATGGGGGCCAATGGCTTCTTCCCTGGTCTGACCGCGATCAATGCTGCTGTCATCGACGCTGAAGGTATCGATCTCCGGATCGATTACGGCTTCAGCGCCGACGTTATCGGCCTGCCAGGTGATGTCGCCATCACCTATTATGGCGGTTACACCATGACGGCTGACACGACCAACTCGGCAACCTCGCCGACGACCGTCTGTGCCGGCTTCTATGGTCTGAACTGCGGCGAGCCTACGCCGGAGTACAAGCATTCGATGCAAACGTCTTGGTATACGGGGCCGTTCACGACCTCGCTGCGCTGGCGTTATATCGGTGCCGTCGAAGCTGATGCTGCGACTGCACCACTGGTCAGCACTTTGACTGACCATATCGATGCAACCAGCTACTTCGACGTGACTTTCCAGTGGGACATCAACGACACATTCGCGTTGACCACTGGCATCACCAACATCACCGACACCGACGTGCCAACCATCGGCTCGACCGGTTCGGAGCAGGCCAATACCTGGCCTGCAACGTACGACACACTGGGGCGTCGCCTCTTTGTTGGCGGTACGATGCGCTTCTAATCAACGCGTCAGCGTTTGATGGGGAAAGGGCGGTCCTTCGGGGCCGCCCTTTTTCTTTGTGCCTGTGCCAGGATGTTAAGCGGCGCTGCCTGCTGCGCATGCGGCGGTGAGGGGCGTGGGCCCCGGTACGAGGCCATGAGGCCAATGCGTTCAGACCTCCGGCCCGGGATATGCGCTCCGGGCCCGGCGTGGGAATGGCGAGTTCCCGGGCAGGGGGCGCCCGGAGCGGGCGTGCCACGGGCCTGGGGAGGGCGGCCTGGGGCTCGACCATGCCGGGCCGCCGGTAACGCTGTCCGGCCCGCAGCTGAGAGGCAGATTTGCTTGTCAAATCGAGCCACGGCATCATCAAGCATGATCAGCCAGACCCGGAACCCAAATCAGACCCGTTCGGCATGGTCCCAGTATTGGGAGCTTGACGGGGCCCATGAGCAACGTGCGGTGGGCGGGCCGCGCTACCGCGCCACATTCGAGCAATTCTGGCGCGATCAGCTCGAGCCCGAATTCGCCTCCCGCTCGAGCCTGCGCGTCCTCGATGCGGCCTGCGGTGATGGCGCCGTGACGCGCCATTGTGCCGCGATCTGGCAAGGCCATCAGGACTGCACGCTCGACCTGCACGCCACGGACTGCTCCGAGCGGGCGCTGGCGGCCATTGACGCCCTGTCGCTGCCGGGTGGCCCGAGTCTGGTCGTTGCGGATGCGAAATCGCTGCCCTATGCGCAAGGCGCGTTCGACTGCGTGCTCAGTCAGTGCGGGCTGGAGTATGCCGGTCTTGCAGCGTTCGAGACTGCCGCAGGCCTGGTCGCTCCAGGCGGGTGCCTGATGGCGCTGGTCCATCATGATGAGGGCCTGATCCACCAGGAATGTGGCGGCCATCACGACCTGCTGAGCGCCATCGCCGACAGTGCGGTATTTGAGCACGGCAAGGCTTTGTTTGATTTGCAGCGTCTTGGCGATTCCGGTGAAATCGCGCCGGAGGCGGTAGCGGATGCGGCCGCGGAGGTCGGGCGCGAGCTGGCCGGCTTGCTGGCGGGCCTTGACGCCTATCCCCGCGATGGGGCGCGGCAGCATGCCGAGCGGCTGCTACAGGACTTTTCCGCGCTGTGCGCCCGCCATACTGCCTATGCGCCCGATCAGGCCTGCCAGTGGCTCGAATTCCACCAGGGCGCGCTGATGGCCTTCCGGCTGCGCATGCAGAGCATGTTGACGGCCGGCCAGGGCGAGGCCGAAATGGGCCAGCTGGAGGCGGTGCTGGCGGATGCCGGTCTGGGGCAGATCGAAACCGGTATTTTGGGGGCGGCCGATACCGGTCAGCCACTCGCCTGGTCGCTGCGCGCTTGCGCGGCTTGACATTCGCTTCAAGCAGGCCGATACCGCCGCTCTTGTCAGCAGGCATGGGAAGAATGCGCTCACTTCTGCGTTTTAGCTGTTTTCATATGGCGCCGCAGGATGTAGAGAGCTGCGCTTCAGGTGTGGTGACGGCGACGTCGCCATGCTAGTTCGCGTGCGCGATATAGGGGTGTAGCTCAGTTGGTAGAGCATCGGTCTCCAAAACCGAGGGTCGTGGGTTCGAGTCCCTCCGCCCCTGCCATGCCGCGCTGACGTGAAATAGTCCTTACCGGGCGATTGAAATGACGGTCCCGACGGGCCAGATGGAAGTTTATGACGCGGAACAGGAACGATAAGGTGCCAGCCAAGCCCAAGCAGGACGGTGCACCCGCGAAAAAGCGGAGTGTCAATCCGTTCCAGTATCTCGCCCAGGTCCGCCAGGAAGCCCGCAAGGTCACCTGGACGAGCCGTCAGGAGACGATCGTCTCCACCATACTGGTGCTGATATTGAGCACGATCGCAATTCTGTTCTTCTGGATGGTCGACCTCGGCATCCAGTTCACGGTCCAGAGCCTTCTGGCTCTCGGCGCCGGCGCTTAGGAGGAGGCTGTATGTCTGCCAAATGGTATATCGTGCACGCCTATTCGAACTTCGAGAAGAAGGTCGCCGAGGCGATCCGCACCGAGGCCAGAATCCAGGGGCTTGAGGAAAAGTTCGAAGAAATCCTCGTTCCGACAGAAGAAGTGGTGGAAGTTCGCAAGGGTCGCAAGATCAATGCCGAGCGCAAGTATTTCCCCGGCTATGTCCTCGTGAAGATGGTCATGTCCGACGACGCCTATCACCTCGTCAAGAATACGCCGAAAGTCACCGGTTTCCTCGGTTCAGGCAATAAGCCGATGCCGGTCACGGAAAACGAAGTGAAGCGGATTCTGGGGCAGATGTCGGAGGATGCGGAACGTCCGCATCCGACCGTGTCCTACCAGATCGGCGAGACCGTCAATGTCATCGATGGTCACTTCGCCAGCTTCAACGGCGTGGTCGAGGAAGACGATCACGAGAATGGCCGCCTCAAGGTTGCCATCAATATTTTTGGCCGGGCAACGCCGGTCGAACTCGAATACGGGCAAGTCGAGAAAATCGGCTGATCCGTAATATTGCGGGAGGTGCCGGCGGCAAGACCATGCCGGGCCGTACCGCGAAACCACAGGGCGTCTATTGCGCCTTTTAAAGGAGTGGGAACATGGCCAAGAAGATCACCGGCTATATCAAGCTGCAAGTGCCTGCCGCGGCAGCCAATCCGTCGCCGCCTATCGGGCCGGCGCTGGGTCAGCGCGGCGTCAATATCATGGAATTCTGCAAGGCCTTCAACGCGAAGACCCAGGAGATGGAAAAAGGGATGCCAATCCCGACGATCATCACCGTGTTTTCCGACAAGTCCTTTACTTTCGTCACCAAGTCGCCACCGGCCAGCTTCTTCCTGAAGAAGGCTGCCAAGGTCACCAAGGGCAGCACGACGCCCGGCCTGACCTCCGGCGGTACCGTTTCAATGTCCCAGTGCCGTGACATTGCCGAACAGAAAATGAAAGACCTCAACGCGAGTGAGCTCGACCAGGCGACCAAGATCATCGTCGGTTCTGCCCGTTCCATGGGTCTGCAGGTTACGGAGTAGAGTGATGGCGAAACTGGGAAAACGTCTGGCCGCCGCGCGCGAAGGTATTTCGCGCGATGAAGCCTATTCGGTCGACGCCGCTGTCAAGCACGTCAAGTCCAAGGCGACGGCCAAATTCGATGAGACCATCGAAGTGGCCATCAATCTGGGTGTCGATCCACGCCATGCTGACCAGATGGTCCGCGGCGTCTGTCATCTGCCGCACGGTACCGGGCGGACTGTCCGCGTCGCCGTGTTCGCGCGCGGCCCCAAGGCCGATGAAGCGACCAAGGCCGGTGCCGATGTCGTCGGTGCCGAGGACCTGATGGAACAGATCCTGGCCGGCAATATCAATTTCGACAAGGTCATCGCGACCCCGGACATGATGCCGATCGTCGGCCGTCTCGGTAAGGTGCTCGGCCCGCGCGGCATGATGCCGAACCCGAAGGTCGGTACCGTCACCATGGACGTGACCAAGGCAATCGAAGCCTCCAAGGGCGGTGCTGTCGAGTTCCGTGCTGAAAAGGCCGGGATTGTCCATGCCGGCGTCGGCAAGGCGAGCTTCACCGAAGCGGCGCTGTCTGAAAATGTTCGCGCCCTCGTGGATGCGGTCATGAAGGCAAAGCCGACCGGTGCCAAGGGAACCTATCTGAAGCGTATCGGGATCAGCTCAACCATGGGCCCCGGCGTCAAGATCGACTCAAGCGACGCTGTTTCAGCGTAACGCTATTGAATTTCGGTTCGACTGGCTGTAGCCGGTCGAACCGTTCGGGTCTCCATCATGCGTGTTGTGCATGGGTTGGCCCACCTGTCCGAGATCACAAGGGGTGCGGCGTTCGCGTCGGGTCTTAATCCAATCCAGGCCTTGTGTGAGACAGAGCGAGATACCTTCGGCCTTGTTCAAGGCCGTCGGTTCGAGCCCTGGGACAGGAATACGCTGCGGCGTGGCCGCTCCCGTGCCGGGAGTTGCCGCATCGGGGCGTCTTCAACGGGCTTCCCATGGTGGGAGGCTCAGACTAGGGAGTCCGCATATGGATCGCACGCAAAAAGAAGCATCCGTTGAAGAGCTGAAGAGCATCTTCGCCGGTAGCGGATCCGTGGTCATGACCCAGTATTCGGGTATGACCGTTGCGGAAATGACGAACCTGCGCATCAAACTTCGTGAAGTTGGTGGCACGTTCAAGGTGGTTCGTAACCGCCTCGCCAAAATCGCTCTGCAAGGCCAGCCAGGTGAGGGCGCAGCCGATCTGTTTACAGGTCCGGTCGCTGTCGCTTACTCGGAAGACTTTGTTTCGGCGCCAAAGGTTGTGGTCGATTACGCCAAGACCAATGAGAAGATGATCATTCTCGGCGGCTTCATGGAAGAGAATGTGTTCGATGCCGCTGGCATTACCGCACTCTCCAAAATGCCGTCCCGCGAAGAACTCATCGGTACCATTGCCGCCCGTCTTACGGGTCAAGCCTCTCAGGTGGTCCAGCGACTCATGTCGCCGGGGCAAGGTCTTGCGGGCGCCGTCGAGGCGATCCGCGAACAAGCCGCCGCATAACGTCATTCTCCGCATTCGAACCGACAAACCAACGTTTTACAAGGAATTGAACAAATGGCTGATGTAGCTAAACTCTGTGACGAACTTTTGGCCCTGACCATTCTGGAAGCCAAAGAACTCAATGATCTTCTCGAAGAAAAAGGCATCAAGGCTGCGGCCGTTGCTGTCTCTGCCGGCCCTGCCGCTGGTGGCGCTGCCGAGGCTGCTGAAGAGCAGACCGAATTCGACGTTATGCTGGTGTCTGCCGGCGAGAAGAAGATCAATGTGATCAAGGAAGTCCGCGGTATCACGGGTCTCGGCCTGAAAGAAGCCAAGGACCTCGTCGAAGCCGCACCGAAGGCTGTCAAGGAAGGCGCGAGCAAGGCAGAAGCTGCCGATATCAAAGCCAAGCTTGAAGCTGCCGGCGCGACCGTCGAGCTGAAATAATCACGCTTTTGCGTGACAGAGTCTGGTGCTCTCGGGCGCGTGGGGTAAACCTGCGCGTCCGTTAGCCCGTCTTTGAGAATTGGCGTTCCCCTGCTGTCGCTCCAGGGGGAAGCGCCCAACCAGTCCCGGTGCCAATCGGGGTTATGGAGCGGCACGGCGCGGGGTTTCCCCGCATCAGATGCGCAGTGCTGTCTGCGAAGGGAGCCGACATGGGTCTATCGTTCACCGGCAAGAAGCGGATTCGCAAGTCATTCGGTCGTATTCCGGAAACTGTTGCGATGCCGAATCTGATCGAAGTTCAGAAAAGCTCTTACGAGCAGTTTCTGATGAAGGATGTGCGCGCCAGCGAGCGCCCGGACACCGGATTGCAGACCGTTTTCAAATCGGTCTTCCCGGTCAAGGATTTTGCCGATCGCGCCGTGCTCGATTTCGTGTCCTACGAATTCGAAACGCCGAAGTTCGATACTGAAGAATGCCAGCAGCGCGACATGACCTATGCCGCGCCGCTGAAGGTCAAGATGCGCCTCATCGTTTTTGATGTGGACGAAGAAACCGGCGCCCGCTCGGTCAAGGACATCAAGGAGCAGGATGTCTATATGGGCGATATTCCGCTCATGACGGACAAGGGCACCTTCATCGTCAATGGCACCGAGCGCGTCATCGTCTCGCAGATGCACCGTTCGCCGGGCGTCTTCTTCGACCATGACCGTGGCAAGACCCACACCTCCGGCAAATTCCTGTTTGCCGCCCGGATCATTCCATACCGCGGCTCCTGGCTGGACTTTGAGTTCGACGCCAAGGATGTCGTGCACATGCGCCTCGATCGCCGCCGCAAATTGCCGGCGACAACGCTCCTCTATGCCCTCGGCCTGGACAAGGAGGAGATCCTCTCCACCTTCTATCAGACCATCAGCTATAAGAGCACGAAGAAGGGCTGGACCGTTCCTTACGTGAAGGAACGCTGGCGCGGGGCCAAGCCGGCACGCGATCTCGTCGACGCCAAGACCGGCGATGTGATCGCCGAGGCGGGCAAGAAAATCTCTGCGCGTGCGGCCAACAAGCTGGCCGAGGAAGGCCTCGAACTGCTTCTGGTTTCCGATGCTGATATCCTGGGCAGCTATATCGCCGAGGACATGGTCAATACGGACACTGGCGAAATCTTCGTGGAGGCCGGTGACGAGCTGACCGAAGAAGTGCTGGAAATCCTCAAGACGACCGGCGTCAAGGCGCTAAGCATCCTCGATATCGATCCCGCGACGGGCATCGGTCCCTATATGCGCAACACGCTCGCCGTCGACAAGAATGACAGCCGTGAGCAGGCGCTGGTCGACATCTACCGGGTCATGCGCCCGGGCGAGCCGCCGACGGCCGATACCGCCGAAGCCATGTTCCAGGGCCTGTTCTTTGATTCAGAGCGCTATGACCTTTCCGCCGTTGGCCGGGTCAAGATGAATATGCGCCTCGATCTCGATGCGCCGGACGATATGCGCACCCTGCGCAAGGAAGACATCCTGGCCGTGCTCAAGACCCTGGTGGGTCTGCGCGATGGCCGTGGTGAAATCGACGATATCGACAATCTCGGCAATCGCCGGGTGCGCTCGGTCGGCGAGCTGATGGAAAACCAGTACCGCATCGGCCTGCTCCGCATGGAGCGCGCGATCAAGGAACGCATGTCCTCGGTCGATATCGAGACCGTCATGCCGCACGATCTCGTCAATGCCAAACCGGCTGCCGCTGCCGTGCGTGAATTCTTCGGCTCTTCGCAGCTGTCGCAATTCATGGACCAGACCAACCCGCTCTCCGAAGTGACGCACAAGCGTCGTCTCTCGGCGCTTGGGCCTGGTGGTCTGACCCGCGAGCGTGCCGGCTTCGAAGTCCGCGACGTGCACCCGACCCATTATGGCCGGATCTGTCCGATTGAAACGCCTGAAGGTCCGAATATCGGCCTGATCAACTCACTGTCGACTTTTGCCCGCGTCAACAAGTACGGCTTTATCGAGAGCCCGTATCGCCGCGTCGAAAACGGCAAGTTGATGGACCAGGTCGATTATCTCTCGGCGATGCAGGAATCCCGTTACGCGATCGCCCAGGCAAACGCCCATGTCACCGAGACCGGCGAGCTCGACAACGAGTTCGTCAATTGCCGCGTCGCCGGCGATGTGACCCTGGTCCCGCGCGATGAAGTGAATTACATCGACGTCTCGCCGAAACAGGTTGTTTCGGTTGCGGCAGCGCTGATTCCCTTCCTCGAAAACGATGACGCCAATCGCGCCCTGATGGGCTCGAACATGCAGCGTCAGGCCGTGCCACTGGTGAAGGCGGAAGCGCCGCTGGTCGGTACCGGCATGGAAGCTGTCGTGGCCCGCGATTCCGGGGCTGCCGTTGCAGCGCGCCGGACCGGTGTTGTCGAGCAGGTCGATGCCACGCGTATCGTGATCCGGGCAACCGAAGACCTCGATGCCGCCAAGTCGGGCGTCGACATCTATCGCCTGTCCAAGTTCCAGCGTTCCAACCAGTCGACCTGTATCAACCAGCGCCCGATCGTGCGTGTGGGCGATGAAGTGATCACCGGCGATATCATCGCCGACGGTCCGTCGACGGATCTGGGTGAGCTGGCGCTCGGCCGCAATGTGGTCGTCGCCTTCATGCCGTGGAATGGCTACAACTTCGAGGATTCGATCCTGATCTCCGAGCGCATCGTGCGCGACGACGTCTTCACCTCGATCCACCTGGAAGAGTTTGAGGTCGCAGCCCGCGATACCAAGCTCGGGCCGGAAGAAATCACGCGTGACATTCCCAATGTCGGCGAGGAAGCCCTGCGCAATCTCGACGAAGCCGGTATCGTCGCCGTTGGTGCCGAAGTGGCCGCTGGCGACATTCTCGTCGGCAAGGTGACCCCGAAGGGCGAAAGCCCGATGACGCCGGAAGAAAAGCTTCTGCGCGCCATCTTCGGTGAAAAGGCGTCCGATGTTCGTGACACCTCCCTGCGCATGCCATCGGGTGCCACCGGCACCGTGGTGGAAGTGCGGGTGTTCAACCGTCACGGCGTCGACAAGGATGAGCGCGCGATCTCGATCGAGCGTGAAGAGATCGAACGTCTCGGCACGGACCGTGATGACGAGCTCACCATCCTCGAGCGCAATATCTACCAGCGTTTTGGTGAAGTGCTGCTGGGCAAGACCTCGGTCTCCGGACCGCGCGGCTTCCCCAAGGGCAAGGTGACCCAGGAATCCCTCGACGAGACCCCGCGCTCCCAGTGGTGGCGTATTGGCCTCGATGACGAAAAGGCGATGGCCGAAGTCGAAGCGCTGCAAAAGCAGTTCGACGATTCGCGCGCTCGCCTCGACCGTCGTTTCGAGGACAAGGTCGACAAGCTCCAGCGCGGCGATGAAATGCCGCCAGGCGTGATGAAGATGGTCAAGGTCTTTGTCGCTGTGAAGCGCAAGCTTCAGCCCGGCGACAAGATGGCCGGCCGTCACGGCAATAAGGGTGTCATCTCCAAGATCAATCCGATCGAGGACATGCCTTTCCTGGAAAATGGTGAAGCCGTCGACATCGTGCTCAATCCACTTGGCGTGCCAAGCCGGATGAATGTCGGTCAGATCCTGGAAACCCACCTCGGCTGGGCCAGCCGTGGCCTGGGTGCCCAGATCGGCGAAGCCTATGAGGCCTACAAGCGCGACGGCAAGATCGAAGCGCTCAAGGACGAACTCAAGCGGGCCTATGGCGACGATGCCGAACTGCCCGAGACCGATGAGGGTCTCGCCGAGCTGAGCCAGAATCTCAGGCTTGGCGTTCCCTTCGCAACACCGGTCTTTGACGGTGCCCGCGAAGCCGATGTGACAGCGATGCTGGTCAAGGCGGGTCTCGATCCGTCCGGGCAGGTGACACTGCATGACGGCCGCACAGGTGAGCGTTTCCGCCGCAAGGTAACGGTCGGTGTCAAACACCTGCTCAAACTGCACCACCTGGTCGACGACAAGATCCATGCCCGTTCCATCGGGCCGTACAGCCTCGTGACCCAGCAGCCGCTGGGCGGCAAGGCACAGTTCGGCGGCCAGCGCTTCGGCGAGATGGAAGTGTGGGCACTGGAAGCTTACGGCGCAGCCTATACGCTGCAGGAAATGCTGACGGTGAAGTCGGATGACGTGGCAGGCCGGACCAAGGTCTATGAAGCCATTGTCCGCGGCGACGACACTTTTGAAGCCGGCATTCCGGAAAGCTTCAACGTGCTGGTCAAGGAAATGCGTTCGCTCGGCCTCAACGTCGAACTGAAGAACGGCTAAGGCTGCAATCTATACGCGGGGCGGGCTCTGGGCCCGTCCCGTTTACCCTTTTGGGAGACGCCGACATGAACCATGATGTCATGAACATCTTCAATCCGGCAGCCGAAGGCCCAGCCTTCGACCGGATCCGGATTGCGCTCGCCAGCCCGGAGAAAATTCACTCCTGGTCCTTTGGCGAAGTCAAAAAGCCGGAAACCATCAATTACCGGACCTTCAAGCCGGAGCGCGACGGTCTGTTCTGCGCCCGCATCTTTGGGCCCGTGAAGGATTACGAATGCCTGTGCGGCAAGTATAAGCGCATCAAGTACAAAGGTATCGTCTGCGAAAAGTGCGGCGTTGAAGTGACCCTGGCCCGCGTCCGGCGCGAGCGTATGGGCCATATCGAGCTGGCTGCACCCGTCGCGCATATCTGGTTCCTGAAATCCCTGCCATCGCGGATCTCGATGATTCTCGACATGGCATTGAAGGATGTCGAACGGGTTCTCTACTTCGAGAATTACGTTGTCATCGAGCCCGGTCTGACGCCGCTCCAGCCCTTCCAGCTTCTGTCCGAAGAAGAATATATGGAAGCCCAGGACGAGTATGGCGAAGATGCCTTCACCGCCGGTATCGGTGCTGAAGCCGTGCGCGAAATCCTGATCAATATGGACCTGGCTGCCGAATGCGAAAAAGTTCGCGTCGACATGAAGGAAACCGGGTCGGAGCTGAAGCTCAAGAAGTACGCCAAACGCCTCAAGCTGATGGAAAACTTCATGACCTCCGGCAATCGTCCCGAGTGGATGATCATGACCGTGATTCCGGTCATTCCGCCCGAGCTGCGCCCGCTGGTTCCCCTGGATGGCGGCCGTTTCGCGACCTCCGATCTGAACGATCTCTATCGCCGGGTCATCAACCGGAATAACCGCCTGAAGCGCCTCATCGAACTGCGCGCGCCGGACATCATCATCCGCAATGAAAAGCGGATGCTGCAGGAATCCGTCGACGCCCTGTTCGATAATGGCCGTCGCGGCCGCGTCATCACCGGCGCCAACAAGCGCCCGCTGAAATCGCTGTCCGACATGCTCAAGGGCAAGCAGGGCCGTTTCCGCCAGAATCTGCTCGGCAAGCGCGTCGACTATTCCGGCCGTTCGGTTATCGTGGTTGGTCCGGATCTGAAACTGCACCAGTGCGGTCTGCCCAAGAAGATGGCGCTCGAACTGTTCAAACCCTTCATCTATGCGCGTCTCGACGCCAAGGGTCTGTCCGGCACGGTCAAGCAATCCAAGAAGCTGGTCGAAAAAGAACGGCCCGAAGTCTGGGACGTGCTCGACGAGGTCATCCGCGAACACCCGGTCATGCTCAACCGTGCACCGACACTGCACCGGCTCGGCATCCAGGCGTTCGAACCCAAGCTGATCGAAGGCAAGGCCATCCAGCTTCACCCGCTGGTCTGCGCCGCCTTCAACGCCGATTTCGACGGTGACCAGATGGCGGTTCACGTGCCGCTCTCGCTGGAAGCCCAGCTCGAAGCGCGTACGCTGATGATGTCGACCAACAACATCCTCTCGCCGGCCAATGGCAAGCCGATCATCGTGCCGTCCCAGGATATCGTCCTGGGTCTGTATTATCTGTCGATCGCCAATGATGCCGAGCCGGGTGAGGGCATGGCCTTCGCGACCCGCGCCGAAATGGAAGCGGCGCTCGACGCCGGTTATGTGACCTTGCACTCCAAGATCAAGGCGCGCTGGGAAGGCATTGATGCCGATGGCAATGAAGTGACCCGCGTGATTGAAACCACGCCGGGCCGCAAAATGGTCATCGACCTTCTGCCCAAGCACGAGAAGATGCAGCCTGACCTGCTCGGTGAAATCCTCACCAAGAAGGCGATCGGTGCGCTGATCGACCACGTCTATCGCCACTGCGGCCAGAAGGCGACGGTCATCTTCTGCGACCAGATCATGGCGCTCGGCTTCAAGGAAGCGGCACGCGCCGGCATCTCCTTCGGCAAGGACGACATGCTCGTTCCCGATGCCAAGGCTGTGCTGGTTGGCAATACCCGCAAGCTGGTTTCCGACTACGAGCAGCAATATGTCGACGGTCTCATCACCAAGGGTGAGAAGTACAACAAGGTCGTCGATGCCTGGGCCAAGTGTACGGACGCCGTGGCTGACGCGATGATGGACGAGATCTCCAAGACCTATGTCGGGGAGGACGGCCGGACCTCGGAAGTCAATTCGGTCTATATGATGGCCCACTCCGGCGCGCGTGGTTCGAAGAACCAGATGAAGCAGCTCGCCGGTATGCGGGGCCTGATGGCCAAGCCGTCGGGCGAGATCATCGAGACGCCGATCATCTCGAACTTCAAGGAAGGTCTGACCGTCCTTGAATACTTCAACTCCACCCACGGTGCCCGTAAGGGTCTGGCCGATACCGCACTGAAGACGGCGAATTCGGGTTATCTGACCCGCCGTCTGGTCGACGTCGCCCAGGACTGTATCGTCACGGAAGAGGATTGCGGCACGTCGCAAGGCTTCCAGATCGATGCCGTGGTCGATGGCGGCGATATCGTCGTTTCGCTCGAGCAACGCATTCTGGGCCGCACGACAGCCGAGGCGATCATTCACCCGGTGACCGGCGAGACCATCTGCCCGGCCGACAGCTATGTCGACGAAGACCTTGCGGTCGAGATTGATACGGCCGGCGTCCAGAGCGTGTTCGCGCGTTCGCCGCTGACCTGTGAAACCCGCATTGGTGTCTGTGCCACCTGTTATGGCCGTGACCTGGCACGCGGAACGCGCGTCAATATCGGTGAAGCCGTCGGCGTCATCGCGGCACAGTCGATTGGTGAGCCGGGTACCCAGCTGACCATGCGGACCTTCCACATTGGTGGTACCGCACAGGTGTCCGAGCAGTCCTTCATCGAAGCGACCCACCCGGGCAAGGTTGTGTTCAAGAATCCGGCAATCGTGGCCAATGCGGAAGGCGATCTGATCGTCATGAGCCGCAATATGCAGGTCGCCATCGCCGATACCGAAGGCAAGGAGCGCGAATCCTACAAGCTCACCTACGGCACCAAGCTGAAGGTCAAGGAAGGCGACACGGCCGATCGTGGCCAGCGTCTCGCCGAGTGGGATCCGTATACCGCGCCGATCGTGTCGGAAGTGGGTGGCCAGGTTCACCTCGTCGATATTGCCGAAGGCGTTTCCGTCAAGGAAGAAACCGACGAAGCGACCGGTATTGCCTCCAAGGTCATCATCGACTGGCGCGGCAGCGCCAAGGCGAATGCCTTGCAGCCTGCCATCGTCATCCAGGATGAGAAGGGTGAGCCGATCCAGCTGCCGACCGGTTCCATGGCCAGCTATATGCTCGCCGTTGGTGCCATTCTCTCGGTCAATTCCGGTGACACGGTCCGCCCGGGTGACATCGTCGCCCGTATCCCGACCGAAGGTGCCAAGACGCGCGACATCACCGGTGGTCTGCCACGGGTTGCCGAGCTGTTCGAAGCCCGCCGTCCGAAGGATCACGCTGTGATCGCGGAAATCAGTGGCCGGGTCGAGTTCGGCCGCGACTACAAGAATAAGCGCCGCATCGCCATCGTTCCCGAAGGTGATGATCAGGAAAAGGTCGAATACCTGGTGCCGAAGGGCAAACACCTCACCGTCCAGGAAAATGACTTCATCCAGAAGGGTGAATATCTGCTCGACGGTCACCCGGCGCCGCACGATATTCTCGCTATCCTCGGTGTCTCCGCCCTGGCCGAATACCTGATCGACGAGATCCAGGAAGTCTATCGCCTGCAGGGCGTGCCGATCAATGACAAGCATATCGAGGTCATCGTCCGGCAGATGCTGCAGAAGATCGAAGTCAAGGATCCGGGCGACAGCGTTTATCTGGCAGCCGAACAGGTCGACAAGATCGAGTTCATCGAGAATAACGAACGTCTCGAGGCCGAGGGCAAGCGTATTGCCATTGGTGAACCGGTTCTGCTCGGCATCACCAAGGCGTCGCTCCAGACGCGGTCCTTCATCTCGGCGGCTTCCTTCCAGGAAACCACCCGGGTGCTCACAGAGGCGGCTGTACAGGGCAAGGAAGACACCCTGGAAGGCCTGAAGGAGAACGTCATCGTCGGGCGTCTGATTCCAGCCGGCACCGGGGCCATGATGCGCCTGTATCAGCGGGTCGCCGATGAGCGTGATGACGTGATGCTCGCCGAGCGTCAGACTGTTGTTGAATCCGAAGGGCTGCCAAGCGAAATCGCCGAGGCAGCTGCGGCCGAAAATGCCGCCGCATCGGGCGCTGAGCCCAGTGCAGGCTAGGTTTTAGAGCCTCATGAATCGAGAAAGGGTCGCCGAAATTTCGGCGGCCCTTTTTTGTTACCGCCGGTTTACCGTACGGCGTTCACAAAAAGTGTGAACCAGCGCTTGACGTATCCGAGTCGCGTGCGTAGTTTCCGGCCTCGTTTTGAGGATGAGCTGTAACCCACGCGGTTAGACGTCATCCACGGTAACGTAAAACCCCTGACGCCGCCGTGCGGGCTTTAGCCCGGACGTCGGGGTCTTTGTTTGCGTCCGGCAAGGCCCTCGGGTTTTGCGGGACGTGCTTCTTGAGATCAGAAACGGAAACGAGCGGGATGCCCACAATCAACCAGCTCATACGCAAGCCGCGGAAGGACAAGCCCAAGCGCAATAAGGTGCCGGCTCTTCAGGCTTGCCCTCAGCGTCGCGGTGTTTGCACGCGTGTCTATACGACGACCCCAAAGAAGCCGAACTCGGCTTTGCGGAAGGTCGCGAAGGTGCGTTTGACCAATGGTCATGAAGTTGTGAGCTATATCCCGGGCGAGGGGCATAATCTTCAGGAACACTCGGTGGTCCTCATTCGCGGCGGTCGCGTCAAGGATCTTCCCGGCGTTCGCTATCACATACTTCGCGGCGTTCTGGATACCCAGGGCGTCAAGGATCGCAAGCAACGCCGTTCCAAATACGGCGCCAAGCGTCCTAAGTAGGAGAGGCGTCCATGTCTCGTCGTCACCGCGCAGAAAAACGTGAAATCAATCCGGACCCGAAATTCGGGGATCGTGATCTCACGAAATTTATGAATTACATCATGCTCGACGGCAAAAAATCCGTCGCCGAGCGGATCGTCTACGGCGCTCTCGAAATTGTCGAGGGCAAGCTGAAGCGCGAGCCGATCAAGGTCTTCCATGAAGCTCTTGAGAATGTTGCACCGGAAGTTGAGGTCCGTTCCCGCCGTGTTGGTGGTGCGACCTATCAGGTCCCGGTTGAAGTGCGTCAGGAGCGCAAGAAGGCGTTGGCCATTCGCTGGCTGACGACTGCAGCGCGCGGACGCAATGAAAATACGATGCGTGAGCGTCTTGCCGCAGAAATGATGGACGCATCCGCCAATCGCGGAACCGCCGTCAAGAAGCGTGAAGACACGCACCGGATGGCTGAAGCCAACCGCGCTTTCTCGCATTACCGCTGGTAACCCGGCACATACCGACCTGACCCAAGGACTCCAGAAATGGCCCGCGAATATACGATCGAGGACTACCGCAATTTCGGCATCATGGCTCACATTGATGCCGGGAAGACGACGACGACTGAGCGGGTCCTCTATTATACCGGCAAATCCCACAAGATCGGGGAAGTCCATGATGGGGCTGCCACGATGGACTGGATGGAGCAGGAGCAGGAGCGTGGCATCACGATCACCTCTGCTGCTACGACCTGTTTCTGGGCCGGCAAGCGTCTGAACATCATCGACACCCCGGGTCACGTTGACTTCACCATTGAAGTCGAGCGCTCCCTGCGTGTGCTGGATGGCGCGGTTGCGCTGCTGGATGCCAATGCCGGTGTCGAGCCCCAGACCGAGACAGTCTGGCGTCAGGCCGACAAGTATAAAGTGCCTCGCATGTTCTTCATCAACAAGATGGACAAGCTTGGTGCGGATTTCTATCGCTCGGTCGAGATGATCGAAGAGCGTCTGGCCTGTGTCCCGCTGGCGATCCAGCTGCCGATCGGCGCCGAGAACGAATACAAGGGTCTGATCGACCTTTTGACCATGAAGGCGATCATCTGGGAAGAGGAGGGCCTTGGCGCTGCTTTCCATGAGGAAGAAATTCCTGCCGACATGGTTGAGAAGGCCCAGGCCTGGCGCATCAAGATGATCGAGACCATTGTCGATCTCGACGAAGCGGCCATGGAAGCCTATCTCGAAGGCGAAGAGCCCTCCATCGAAACGATGAAGGCGCTGATCCGCAAGGGTACGATTTCGCTCGCCTTCCACCCGGTTCTGTGTGGCACGGCCTTCAAGAATAAGGGCGTTCAGCCCCTGCTCGATGCTGTTGTCGATTATCTGCCGTGCCCGCTGGATATTCCTGCGATCCGCGGCATTGATCTGAAGACCGAGAAGGAAATCGTTCGTCGTCCGCTGGACTCCGAGCCGATGGCCCTGCTCGCCTTCAAGATCATGAATGATCCATTCGTCGGTTCGCTGACTTTCTGCCGCCTGTATTCCGGTCACCTGGAAACGGGTACGACCGTGCTCAATACGGTCAAGGAAAAGAAAGAGCGCATCGGCCGCATGCTGCAGATGCACTCCAATTCGCGTGAAGACATCAAGGAATGTTTCGCTGGCGACATCGTCGCTATTGCGGGTCTGAAGGATACGACGACGGGTGACACGCTTTGCGATCCCGCCAATCCGGTCATCCTTGAGCGCATGATTTTCCCTGAGCCGGTGATCGAGCTCGCAATCGAGCCGAAATCCAAGGCTGACCAGGAAAAGCTTGGCGTTGCGCTGCAGCGTCTGGCCGCCGAGGATCCGTCCTTCCGCATGAAGACTGACCTGGACTCCGGTCAGACCATCATCGCCGGCATGGGCGAGCTTCACCTCGACATCCTGGTCGATCGCATGCGTCGTGAGTACAAGGTTGAAGCCAATATCGGCGCGCCGCAGGTGGCTTATCGCGAAGCGCTCGGCAAGGCCGGTCTCGTTGATTACACCCACAAGAAACAATCTGGTGGTTCGGGTCAGTTTGCCCGCGTCAAGATCGAATTCTCGCCGGGTGAGCCAGGTTCGGGCTTCGTGTTCGAGTCAAAGGTTGTCGGTGGTTCGGTGCCGCGGGAATATATCCCTGGCGTCGAGAAGGGCCTCAAATCCGTGATGGATAACGGTCTGATTGCCGGTTTCCCGGTGATCGATGTCCACGCCAATCTGGTTGATGGTGCCTTCCACGACGTCGACTCCAGTGTGCTGGCTTTCGAGATCGCGGCTCGCGCTGCCTTCCGTGAAGCCAAACAGCACTGCGCACCGAAGCTGCTTGAGCCGATCATGAAGGTTGAAGTCGTGACGCCGGACGAATACACCGGCGGCGTAATCGGTGATTTGAATTCGCGTCGCGGCCAGATTTCCGGCCAGGAGATGCGGGGCAATGCCACAGTCGTGAACGCAATGGTGCCGCTGGCCAACATGTTTGGTTATGTGAGCAATCTGCGCTCGGCGACCCAGGGGCGTGCCCAGTTTACCATGCAGTTCGACCACTATGAGGCCGTGCCTAAGGCGGTCGAACAGGAAGTTATCGCGAAGTCGGCCTAAGGCCGCTCTTCAATACCTATTGAAAACGAACGAGAGATTTCGGAGCTAGATCATGGCGAAGGAAAAGTTTCAGCGCAACAAGCCGCACGCGAACATCG
>TARA_R110002167_G_scaffold158880_10_pt1 | contig 24239 bp, 14 predicted proteins | sample TARA_R110002167 | Tara Oceans TARA_R110002167 (sample SAMEA4398238) | marine metagenome | biome: Polar Biome; feature: [MES] marine water layer (ENVO:01000295) within the mesopelagic zone...; material: water (ENVO:00002006), including particulate matter (ENVO:01000060) such...
TTTTTTCTTTAAAATCCGCTTTTTTTTCTTTTATAATATTCATCTTCCTTGTCATGAATGAGCTAATTACTATTAAGCTGATTCCTACTAAAATCCCGGGGATAATACCACCTACAAAGAGCTTTTCGATTGATACATTCGCAAGAGTACCGTATATCAGTAATAGTATACTTGGGGGAATCAAAGCTCCTGTTGTACCAGAACAGGCAGCTAGGGCCGTACTAAATGCTCGGTTATATCCATTCTTCTCTAGAGCCGGGATCATTATACCGCCAACGGCAGCACAGGTCGCAGCCGAAGCACCGGAAACCGCCCCAAACATCTGTGAGGAAACAGCTGTGACTGCGGGAAGGCCTACTCTATAATGACCAATGAATGCTTTCACTAGACGAATTAAACGTTGTGAAAGTCCGCCATAATTCATTAGTTCTCCTGCCAAAATAAAGAAGGGAACTGCCAAGAAAGAGTAAAATGAAGATAAGGAGCGAGTAGTTTCCAAGCCAACCATTATGGGGTCTACACCAATAAAAATCAAAGCTGCCAAGGAAGACAAAATCATACTGAATGCAACCGGTACATCTAACAACAGTAAGATTAAAAAAGTTACAATCAATAGAGAACCCATGGAGGATGATTTTTTAAAAATTATTTATTTTGAGTAAATCAGTCTTTTATGTTGGATTGGCCGAATAGGTTGCTTTTATATGATTCTTTTAAGTTTACTATGGAGTAATACAACATCAGCACACAACCTATCGGACAAGCCGCGTAGACGAATATTCTTGATATTTCAGTAGCCGGCATTACCCACAATCGTATTCGATAGGACACTATAGCGCTATAATAAAGCAATATGGCTATCGCTAAAAGAATCATAATTTGCTGAACAACCCAACAAATTTTTCTTACGTTACCTTTTAATTTGTCTATTAAAAAATTAAGTACATAGTGTGTCTTTTCCTTGACTGCTAAAGCTGCTCCTAAAAACGTCATCCAAACTAAAAGAATCTGCGCTAATTCATCAACCCAGTATAAAGAAGAGTTCAAAACAAATCGAAAAAACACGTTGCCAGCAACAATTAAAACCATTGAACCTAGCACTATTACTAGTAATGTATTTAATAACTTATCTATAATTGGTGTCATTATTCGCTATTTTTAATTCGATTAAAGAGTGATTTAGAAACGTTCGGGTATAAATCAAAGAATTGGTTGTACACAGGTTTTACGCTATTAACAAACGCTGACTTATTAGTAATTTGGTTCACTCTTACCGCATCATTTTCCATTTGAATTAGTGCATCTTTTGTAGTTTCTTTCCAAATAATATTGAAAGGCTCAATGATGTTTTTTGAAATTTCCAAAATTCGTTTTTTGTATTTGGGCTCTAATGAATTTAACCATTCCTCATTGGCGATTAACACATGTTGATCAGTTGAATGTTCAGTTAATGTATAGCAATTACATCCAGCTTCTTCGTAGCGATATGAAGTAAAGACTTTGGCACTATTCTCAGCTCCATCCACTACTCCTGTCTTTATTCCTTGATAAAGCTCTGAAAAAGGAAGGGGAGAAGCGCTTGCCCCCATTGCATTAATAGTCGCAATCATTGTTGGACTTTCCATAACCCTTATTTTTAGCCCTTTTAATTCTTCTGGTTTTTCAACACAGGGTTTTTCATTTGGATATTTGTAAAACATATTTCTGAAACCTGCACTATAAAAACCCAGCCCTTTTAGACTATGCTGTCCCAACAAATTAAGCATTTCACTTCCCATATCTCCATTGAGTACATTTTGGTGATGCGCTTCATTCCTGAACAAATAAGGAAGATTTAAAATAGCAAAAGTGGGCTCAATAGTAGTAACTATAGCTGAATTGACCTGGACCATTTCTATCACTCCTAAATTACAGGCTTCCAAAAGTTGTCTTTCTGTCCCGATTGAGCCTTGGTCATAAAAATCGACCATTATTTCGCCCTCTCTAATTCCAAGTTCATTTGAAGCCTTTTCTAGTTCCGTTTTAAACAAATTAGAGACCTCCCATATTTTTGTTTCGGGTTTAAGTTCTAAGGCAAGTCTAAACCTTAGTTTTGGAGTATTTAAGTTTAATCTTTTGGATTCACCATCAACGCAACTTAAAATAGAGGTTACCGTAAATAGTATAACCATATAATATAATTTCCCAAAACAAGCTTTAGTTTTCATTTTTTCCGCAATAGCATATTTTCAAAAGTAACTACTCTATTTTATCTAGTGTTAATGTACCATCAACTAATCTCATAATATTTAAAGGGTTCTCATTTTTTAATGCATCCGGTAGGAAAATATCAGGAAAATCTTGAAAAGCAATTGGTCTAACAAAGCGTAAAATAGCAGTCGAACCCACCGATGTTGAATTGGCATTTGTTGTAGCTGGAAATGGTCCTCCATGCTGCATGGAATGACAGACTTCTACTCCTGTTGGATAGCCCCCATAAATTACTCGGCCAGCTTTTTGGGTGATTACATTGACAACAGGCATAATTTCTTTTTCATCTTCTTTAGCCGCATGTATGGTAGCAGTAAGTTGCCCTTCCAATGATTCTAACACTTCCAGTTGCTCTGTTGAATTTTTACAAATAACAAATAAGGTTACCGGCCCAAAGATTTCCTCAGACAAGGCTTTATTTGATAAAAATTCAGCAGCATTTACACTGAATACCATAGGTTGACACTCAGTTTTTTGCAAATCAGCAAATTTTTGTGCTTTCGCAATTAGGGTTATGTTTTGATTTTTGATGAGAGCTTTAACCCCATTAATACAAGCATCATGAATGTTTTTATTTAACATTGTTCCTGGTAAAGATTTTTTAAATTCGACTGTAAATTCTTCTAGAAAATTTCTGCTGGCATCGTTATCGATCACTAATACCAATCCAGGATTTGTGCAAAACTGACCTACTCCCAAATTGATAGACCCAGTCAAGCCTTTTGCTATAGTTGATTTTTGTTTGAGTAAAGCGTTTTTCATTAACACTATGGGGTTAATAGAACTCATTTCAGCATACACTGGGATAGGATCTATCCTGTTCACGGCCGCCTTAAAAAGAGTCATGCCAACTTGTTGAGATCCGGTAAACCCTACAGCTTTTATATTCCGATGTTGTACCAATTTTACGGAAGCCTCATGCGAAAGATATAAGGAGGAAAACACACCTTCTGGCATACCTGTATCGCGTGCTGCTTTTATTATGGCGCTTGACACTAAAGCATTGGTTCCAGGGTGTGAGGAATGGGCTTTTACAACAACAGGACAACCAGAAGCTAAGGCAGATGCGGTATCCCCACCAGCAGTAGAAAATGCCAGCGGAAAATTACTTGCTCCATATACGGCAACAGGGCCAATAGGAATTAACATCCTTCTAATGTCAGATTTGGGTATTGGTTGGCGATTTGGTTGCTGTTTATCAATTCTTGCATCTAACCATGAGCCATCTCTTAGCAATTGGGCAAATAACCTTAGCTGGTTGCACGTTCTTCCTCTTTCACCTGTTATTCTCGCTATGGCCAGGCCGGATTCTTGAACACATCTTTCTATGAGAATATCGCCTAAATTCATTATTTCATTCGCAATGGAGTCTAGAAATTGGGCACGCCTCTCATAAGACAGGTCCTTATAAACAGAAAAAGCCTCTTTTGCCAAAAAAACCGCTTTTTCAAATTCCTCCTGCGTGGCCCTTGAAAACTTTATGGGTAAATATTCATTATCCGACGGCGAATATGCCTGAAATGTATTATTCCCATTGGCGCTTTTTTTAAAACCAATAAAATTATCTCCTGTCAATTTCATTCTCAATAAATTAAGTAACCTTCATTTTGCTATTTTTTGATAACTTCAACCTGCGTTTTTAATCTTATGTCTTGGGCAGAGCTTCCTACCATCAAATCAAAAGCTCCTGGCTCAACCACGAAACCATGTGATTTTTCGTCATAAAAGGCAAGCTTGCTTCCTGATAAAGTAAAACTTATGGTCTTGGTTTCCCCTGGGTTTAACGAAATGCGTTCGAAACCTCTCAACTCCTTGACAGGTCTTGTTACACTTGATACAACATCATGTACATAAAACTGTACCACTTCATCACCAACTCTATCACCAGTATTCTTTACATCGACATACACATTCAATTCATCTGCCTCAGAAATTTGGTTCCTTGAAATTTTTAAATTTGAATATCCAAAGCTTGTATAACTCAATCCATGTCCGAAAGGAAAAAGAGGCTCCTCCTTCAAGTACATATAAGTAAACCCTTTAGTAATGTCGTATTCATCTTGGGGTGGAACTTGAGCTTCCGATACATAAACAGTATATGGTAGTTTTCCGCTTGGGTTAATGTCTCCAAAAATAACATTTGCAATAGCATTAGCGCCTTGTTCTCCTCCCCACCAAGCCTCAATTATAGCTGGAGCCTTTTCTTTGACTTTGGGAATAGCCAAGGGCCCTGCATTCATAAGGACCACTACCGTGTTTGTATTTGCTTCCAATACCGTATCGACCAACCTTTGCTGGTCACCTGGAAGCCCTAGTGATGTTCTATCGCGTCCCTCAGCTTCCACACCTAGTGTGGTGCCTACAAAAAGAAGTACAACATCGGCCTTTTGTGCCACACCGAAGGCATGTTTAAGTTCCGCTTCTTTGTCCGTGATGACAGCTCCTGAAATCCACTCAGCTGTTGGGTTTGCACGTTTTCTTTTATCAAGTGTGGGAGGTGCTTCACAACCTTTGGCGAACGTAATTTCGATAGTATTACCAACACGATTTTTAATCCCTTCAATAGGCGTTATTACTGCTGTAGGAATACCGCTGTATCCACCATCCACAAAAATATCTGCATGAGGTCCGATAACCGCTATGTTGTTCAAAAGGCTTTCATCTAAAGGTAAAATGCCATTCTTATTAGCCAAGAGCACTATTGATTCTTGGGCTTCTCTCAATGCCAATTTACGATGGGTCTGGCTTCCAATTATTGAAGTTGGAATCTTACTGAATGGCACTAATTCAACAGGGTCAAATTCTCCCAAAAGAAACCTTTCCTTCATCACCCTGAAAACCGCATCATCAAGGCGCGATTCTGGCAACAACCCTTGCTTCACGGCATTGGGTATGAATTCCATAAACTCCATATCTGAAAAATCAACTCCTGCATTTAATGACTCGGCTACAGCACTTTCATAGGTCATTTTACCTTTCCCATGGCCTTCCACCATAGACTTTACCCCTCCTAAATCCGAAACGACAAAACCTTTAAACCCCCATTGTTCTTTGAGGATATCCGTAAGAAGAAGCTTGCTTATATTGTTAGGGATACCATTTATGGCGTTGTATGACGCCATTATGGATTGTGCGTCACCTTCTATGATACATTCCTTAAAATGCGGCAACCAATATTCATGTAACATTCGCTCACTTACATCAACGGAAAGAGATTGTCGATCTGTCTCTACATTGTTCACGGCATAATGCTTCAATGTAGAGACCAATTTTCGATATTTCGGGTGGTTACCCTGTAGTCCTCTAACATAAGCTACTCCCAAACGGCCCGTTAAAAAAGGGTCTTCGCTAAATGTTTCATTAATTCTTCCCCAATATGGATTACGACTAATGTTAATAACAGGTGAGCGATATATCAATCCCTTTTTCTCCCCGTCAAAATCGGGATTTTGATTCCAGCCATTATATATTGCCCTTGCCTCGTCAGAAATTGCTGTAGCAACCTCATTCATAAGTTTTGGATTCCACGTAGCGGCCGCTGCTGTGGATATTGGAAACATAGTTGTGGGTTTATCCCAGACCACACCATGAAGACACTGGTTCCATTTATCGGATTTTATACCAAAACGTTCAATTTCCGGCCCTCTATGATTCAGAAAAGTTGCTTTTTCTTCCAAAGTCATTCGAGACATCAAATCACGTACTCGTTTTTCAACAGGCTGCTTATAATCAAGATAAAGTTTATCTATCTTTTCAGGATGCTCATTACAACTATGAAGTAGGAGAAAAAGCAGTCCGAACAAAGCCATGTTACTTAAAAAAACAAGGTTTTTCATAATCGTATTGTTATGCTATATTTATTGAAAAACTTTATAATGACTTTTGAAAACCCATAACTATTGCATGATTTTTATAGGGATTATTTTCTCTGCTACAGATGCTTTGTTCAACATATTCTTTAATGATCTACCTAGGCCATTCCATTCCACCTGCATTGTATCACCTTGCAGCAGTTCAATTTGGTTTCCAAAACTGAATGCGTCAGCACCAAAAAAATGAACATGTGCTTGTAATGGTATTCTATGCGAAGCATACTTAAAATGATGATATTCTAAATTTGCTAAACTATGCGACATGTTTTTCTCACCAGATTTTATATCAGAACCCCAAAGCAATTTTCCGTTGCGAATGACACTTACTTTACCCTTCAACTCTGCAAAATCGGCATCTATAATTATTTCTGGACCTATTGCACACTCCCTTAGTTTAGATGGTGCCAAATAGAGATAGTTCTTTTTCTCCATTACGTGATCAGAAAATTCATTTGCAGTACTTAGGCCAATACGCCATGGTTCACCCTCTCTATCAACAATGTAAATTCCTGCTAATTCTGGTTCTTCACCTCCGTCATCGGCATAAAAAGGAATTTCCAGTGTTTGACCATGAGCCTTTAAAACAGTACCATTTCCTTTATAAAACCATTCAGGCTGAACCCCTATTTCACCTTCCTTCGGAAATCCTCCTTTAACGCCCCATTCATACATTTGAATACTGTCCGTTGGTTTATTTCCCTCGGACTGATGCATCATTTGTCTATTTAGCGCACTATTTTTATGGGTTAATCCAGTACCTGAAACCATACATCCTAATGGGCCATCAGGATGATCAAAAGATGGAAGTAGCTTCCATTCGTTTTTGCATTCATAAACAGAATCATAATCTAATTTTTGATCAGAAATAAATGAATTTACCATGGCGGGTATACTCATCCTTGTTTCAATAGCCCTTAATGCCAATTCATATACGGACCGAAACTCATTAAGCAATACTAGCTGAGGTTCATTCACTAACGCAACACGTCTCCCTAGGTTAGGATTCCATACCTGTACCAAACGAACTTTATTATTCATATTTTAATTTGAATTAGTTTTTACTGGGCCACCCAACCTCCGTCGATTGAAAAACTTGATCCAGTAACAAAACCAGAAGCTGGGCTAGAAAGATATAATGCCAGCCCTCCGATTTCATCTGGTTCCGCCCATCTCCCCATGGGTATCTTAGAAATAAATGCTTCATATTTTTTAGGGTCATTCAGCAGAGGAAGGTTGAGTTCTGTTGCAAAAGGACCAGGTAAAAGCGCATTAACCGTTATGCCTTCTTTAGCAACTTCGATAGCCAGTGCACGCGTTAGTTGCAGAATGGCCCCTTTGCTAGTTGCATAAGGCGTTCTTTCGGGAATGGCGGTGATAGAAAGCATGGAACCAATATTAATAATACGCCCAAATCCATTTTTTTTCATAATAGGCAACACTTCCCGGCTCGCAATCCAAGACCCAGTGACGTTCACTTGTTGAACCAAATTAAAATCACTAACCGATAAACTCTCAATACTACCTCTAAGGTTGATACCTGCAGAATTAATAAGAATATCAATTCTGCCAAGACGGTCTGCAGTTGCTTTGACTATATTTTTCACACTCTCTTCCGATGTAACATCGCACTTTAGAGCTATACATTCCACACCGTACAAGGATTCAATTTCTTGTTGGGATGTAGTATTGGTTTTCTCATCGCGGGCGGCAATCGCTATATTTGCACCTGCCTCTGCAAGCGCTTTGGCCATTGCAAGCCCCAAGCCTCTATTTCCGCCAATTATTAAGGCCACTCTGCCTTTTAAATTGAACTGGTCCAGTATACTTTTTTTCATTAATCTCTTTTTATGCTATTCAATAATATTAAAATGCTCTAGGCCTTTTGTCTTAAGAGTCAGACCCATTCCAGGCTTTTCATCGTCCAATTGTAATATGCCATTTTCTGCTATAGCTTCCCCATCAAAAATGTACCAAAACATCTCATTTCCAACTTCAATTTCAGTTTTTGGAAAATACTCGGCCATTGGACAAGCAAATGAACTCATAACAACATGCAGATTATGCATTTGACCGCCGTGTGGAATAACCTCTATACCATAATTGTAGGCCATGTTGCAGATTTTTTGTGCTTCTGTAAAGCCGCCTACCCTATTTGTATCGAACTGAAAGATATCCAAAGCCTCTGCTTTTATAAGATCATGGAATCCGTAACGGGAATATTCATGTTCACCACCAGAAAGGGGTATATCTGTATTTTTTTTCAATTTGGCGAAATTGTGAATTTCATCGGGCAGTAATAATTCTTCCACCCAACGAAGATTATAAGGTTCAAGAGCTTTTAAAAAGCGTCTGGCATACGAATAATTGAAACCCATATAAGCTTCAACCATAACGTCTATATCTTCTCCTACTGTTTCACGAACCACCTTAACCATTTCAACGTTTTTTCTCATACCTACCAAGCCGTCGGTCAAGGGATATCCGCAACGAAGTTTCATTCCTGTAAAACCTTGAGATTTATAATGGGCCGCCTCCTTTTGTAAACTATCGAGATCGCGCGTATAAAGTCTACTGTAGTAAGTATTTATATGTTGTTTAGTCCTACCTCCCAATAACATAAAAATAGGTTGCTTGGCAACTTTACCTTTTATGTCCCATAATGCAATATCTATTGTACTTATCGCTGCTATAACAACACCTTTTCTACCGTAGGCGACTGTGGATCGATACATTTTCTCAAATAAATATTCTGTATTTAAAGGGTTTTCACCAATCAATAGATTTGAAAGTTTCGCATCTATTATTTGTTTTGTAATATCAGGAGCAAGTCCGGCATTGCCAATCCCAACATAACCATCATCCGTTTCAATTTCGACAACTAACCAACTAAAAAAGCGGAATGGTGCTTGTAAATCCTCTTGAAATGGCAATGGACTTAATGGTGTCGCAAAAATTGTATCACTGGTTTTTACAGGGCCTTTCCATTGATACAGTTTGGTTTTTATATTTTTAATTTTCATATTCTTTCTGTATGATTTAACGATACGAATACATTTCTTAAAGCAGATAATGAAATCTGCCTTAAGTGTATTTAGATTGTATGGATTAGAGTATTAAAAGTGAATTACCAAATCAATTGTAGTAATGAAACCCCTTGTCTTGGTAAATCAATAGGTAATTCAATATTGCCATCTTTTACCTTTAGCCATTTTGGAGAAGTGACCAATTTTAATTGCCCTTCCTTCTCTAGCTGAGTAATCTGTTCTGCCGTTGGATTTTGGGGAGATCCCATTTTTTTCCAAAGCTCATATGAATTACTATTTTCCTGATCTATTCTATAGTGATTAATTAAAACTTCCCCATTTGGTATCCCTTTCATTTTAACATTTAAATTGGCAGAATTCCCATCGATATTGTCATCGTGATAATGCCATAACATTACTGTTGCGTTCCGCTCGTCTTTAGCAGCAAGGGCATTTACATCTGGTTTGTCACTTCGAACACTTTCATCACGTATTCTTTTAAAATCGTAGGCCAAGTCGCCAGAGACTTCTACTCTATTTCCCTTCATCATTCCAAACATTCTAAAAACATTTAAAACTGGTTTGTCTACCCCATTAGTAGCCATATCCCGGAAACCGGCATACCATTGTTGGTCTTCAAATTCAAAACCCCAAGTAACTGCACCTAATAAATTGACCCCATAGTGGTCAGCCAAGTCGAATTTTCTGGCAAAAGATGCCGCAGTATAACTAGAGTACATAGTACCATTTCTATATGCATTGTGTGGATAATCGTCTTCTGAACATGCTGCGCAACCTTCTGGGTCAGATTCGCCTATTATAATTGGTAGGTGTTTAAGAGTTGGGTAAGAGGCTACTATTTTGAACCCATTATCTAAATCTCTTAGTTGCGAACCCATATCCATTTGCACATGGCCATCAACTACTTTAGGACTTCCTTTTGCATGAAAAGTAATAAAGTCTAACGGAGAACCTTTTTTACCTGTAACATAGTTTTTACCACTCACTATGTGGTCCATAAATGTGCGAAAAAACGTCTCTGATTTATCCCATTCCGGCCCAGTTACTTCTGGCCCACCCATTTTAGCTTTTGGCAATGCTCTCTTTACTGCATCAGCCGTGTAATCATATAATTTAATGTATTCTTTAGTAGTGCCTTGCCAATAGCCTATATTGGGTTCGTTCCAGAGTTCCCAGTACCAGCTCTCTACTTCCTCTTTTCCATAACGGGCTACCGAGTGTTTTACCCACTGGAATACAAGTTCTGCCCATTTTTTATAATTTTTTGGAGGATACGCCCATCCCAAATAAATATCTTCATACTTAGCTCCTGGTTTCCAATGATGGCGATAAGGTTCTGGTTTGCTCGATAAAGCTTTGGGCATAAATCCAATCTGCGCCAAGGGTTTCATACCTCTTTCGATATAGGTGTCAAATATTTTATCGATAGTAGACCAATCATAGATAGGGTTTCCTTTTTTGTCTTCTGTATACATATTGGTTGACCCCCATTTTAAGGCTGCTTTAGGACCTTCATCGGTCACCATTAAACTATGCGCTCTTACATACACGGGTACTGAACTCAAATCAGCTATTTCGGAGAGTAATTTTTTACCGTCCTTCATATATGTATAATTTGGTTCGTCATAGCCCCACCAAGCCCAAATTGGTTTCATTGCACCTTTTTCTTTAGTAAAATCTACCTCAATTAGAGTGGTTTCGGATTTCTTAATTGTTTCCTGTCCAAAAACTGTAAGTGTAAAAAATAGATTTAACATTAAAATGTATGTCACTCTTAAATTCATTTTTCTCATTTAAATTATATTCACCAAGTTAATTTCAACAAGGACACTCCTTGTCGCGGTAATTGCATTTTAAAAATAGCCTTCCCATCCTTTATTTTCACCCATTCTGGGGAATCAAAAAGTTGTAATTTTCCCGCTTTTTCAAGGGTTGAAACCTGTTTTTTTGTCATTTGTTGCGGGGCTCCCATTTCTTGCCATAAGGTATATGCATTGCTATGATTTTCGTCAATTCGATAATGATGTAACAAAGCTTTGTCAACTGAAAGGCCATCCATTTCGATCTCAATATTTGAAACCGGGCCATCTACATTTCCATCGTAATAATTCCAGACCATAATTGTTGCTGAATGATTATCCAAAGATGCCAAAGCATTAACATCAGAGTTTTCGCCTCTTACACTCTCATCTCGTATTTTCTTAAAATCATAGGCCATATTTCCGCTAACTTCAACCCTATTTCCTTGCATCATACCGAACATTCTGAATACATTCAAAACCGGTTTATCGACCCCATTTGTTGCCATATCACGAAAACCCGCAAACCACGGTTGATCTTCAAACTCAAATGCCCAGGTTACGGCACCTAATAAATTTACTCCGTAAAAATCAGCCAAATCATACTTTCTTGCAAAAGATGCAGCGGTATAACTGGAATACATTGTTCCGTTTCTATAGGCATTATAGGGATAATCTTCCTGGGAACAAGCAGCACAACCTTCAGGGTCGGATTCCCCAATTACTATTGGCAATTTTTTAAGTTTTGGATAAGACGCTACTATCTTAAAACCATTATCAATGCTCCGCAATTGTCTTCCCATATCCATTTGAACAATTCCATCTACTAGTTGTGGTCTTCCCTTTGCATGGAAAGTGATATAGTCTAGTGGTGAGCCAACCTTTCCCGTAACGAAATTTCTTCCGCTAACCACATGGTCCAAAAAGGTTTTTAAAAAATTGGCAGCCCTATCCGATCCTGGTCCGGTAACTTCAGGTCCTGCAACTAATGCCGATGGCAGTGCTCTTTTAACAGCATCCGCGGCATAATCGTATAGTTTTAAATACTCTTCGGTGGTACCTTGCCAATATCCTCCATCAGGTTCATTCCACACTTCCCAATACCAAGTTTCTACTTCCTTTTTTCCATAACGCGCTACCGAGTGTTTTACCCATTGATAAATTAGTTCTGCCCATTTCTCATAATCCTTAGGAGGGTATGCCCAACCAAGAAATATATCTCCATATGCGGCGCCAGGTTTCCAATGATGACGATAAGGTTCTGGCTTACTAGATAAGGCCTTTGGCATAAAACCTATTTGAGCCATCGGTTTCATGCCTCTTTCTATATAGGTGTCAAATATGCTATCTATGACGGACCAATCATATATTGGACTCCCATTTTCATCTTCAGTATAGGCATTTGTAGATCCCCATTTTAAAGCTGCCCTAGGTCCTTCATCCGTTACTAATAAACTATGTGCTCTTAGATAAACTGGAACAGGACTTAAATTTGAAATTTCGGAAAGAAGCTTTTTACCATCTTTCATATAGGTATAGTTTGGCTCATCATAGCCCCACCAAGCCCATATGGGTTTCATTTCCCCTTTTTCCTTACTAAAATCCACTTGAATAGATATATTGTCTACTATTCCGCTAACTCTTTCTTGAGAAAAGATAGTTTTATGAAAAAATAACGAGATAAAAACAATTATCATTTTAAAAAATGAGTGAATTCTATAATGCTTGCGCTTCATTTGTTATTCTATTTATATTAAGCTTCTACTAATAACGAATTAGATACCCCTGAACAAAATTTTACTTCTGAAAGCTATTTTTTTAATATCCTGGATTTTGCTCCAGTTCGGAATTTGTACTCAATTGAGTAGAGGGCAATGGAAAAAGTTTATGATTGTCACTGGCTGCAGTTGCTCCGTTTGCTTGTGCATTACTTATATATAGGTCATGTCTTAGCAAATCAGATCTAAAATGTCCTTCACCCGCAAATTCCCGCTTATACTCATTCAATACTGCTTCCCTAAACTCAACTTGACCGACGCCCGAGATATCCGGATAAATACTTTCTGGTTGTTCAAATTCAGTACCTACCGCTCTTGCCCTCTGCCTTACTGCATTTAGTGCGTCATAAGCTGCCGCAGTTGGCCCATTGTTTTCTTCGTTAATGGCTTCGGCATATGTTAAGAGTACATCCGCATATCTAAGAATAGGGAAATTAACACCTTCATGTAAATTACCTGATGAAAAATCTATACGATGATATTTCACTAAAAATGGCGCATACATTTCCACCGTGTCCTGAACCAAATTGCCTGCGCTAACACTATTGTTATAATAATACGGCATTTTCTTTCTCATAGTCCACCATTTTCTATATGTTTCTGGCGTTGAATTGAAGAAATTTTCTTCTGCCTGAAAAATAACCACATCTTTTAAGGAATGAAACAGTACGTTTTTTCCATCGGGCAAATTCTGGGCTGGAGGTCCAGCTAGGTATATGAATCTTGTTTGATAGATTTGGGAATTAAGATTTCCGTTTCCTCCTGTTTGAATTGAGAAGATTTGTTCAGAACCGTTATGAAATTCAGGATTACGGATATTTTCATAGTCGGCCAACAAAGAAAAATAATCCATATCCATTATTTTTTTTGCTTCTTCTGCCGCTTTGGCCCAATTTCTTTGTTGTAAATATACCTTAGCCAATAACGCTGTCGCTGATGCATATGTAGCTTTCCCTATACTTTGATTACTCGGTTCAAAAGGACTTAAATATGTTTGCGCTTCCTGCAGATCAGTAATAATTTGAGCATATACCTCCTCTACGGTATTCCGTGGTAAATAGGCCTCGCTAAGGTCTGCTGTTCCCTTTGTATATAGGGGAACACCTCCGAACAATTTTACAAGATCAAAATATATAAAAGCCCTCATAAATATTGCCTCACCAATCAATCTAGATTTTGCGTTATCCGCAATTGAAGAAGCTAAAACTTTGTCAATTAATGTATTGGCTCTATTAACAGCTTGGTAGTTATTATTCCATTCCGTGCTAAGTTCAAGTGCATCTGCAGTCCATGTAAACGTATTCCATTCATTGTCTATTCCTGACCTATCTCCAGATCCATTGGCTGAACCTCCACCTTTTAAGGTAAATGAAGTGACGTCATTTAACGTAGTCCAAATCCCATCTCTATATATATCTCCGCCAAGAAATATACTATAAACACCGTTTAATGCAAGTTGTGCCTGATCTTCCGTACTATAAAATTTGTCAATATTCACCTGACTGTATACCTGTTCTTCTAAGTCTGAGCAGCTAATTGCGCTATAGGCCACAGCAATCATTGAAAGTGATAATTGTATATTTTTTAACCTAAAAAAATGCTTCATCATGATTAATATTATTTTTGGTTTATGTTCTTAAAATTTAAGTGCAACACTAAATCTATATGTTCTTGAAGGTGGATAACCAAAACGGTCCATTCCTCTTGTGGAATTGCTATTACCATATGCATTTACTTCAGGATCGTAACCAGTGTATTTTGTAAAGACAGCCAGGTTGTCCACTCCGAATGATAAATGAGCGCTTTTTATTGTTTTTGCTAAAATCCCCGATTCTATTGGTATTTCATACCCCATGGTCACATTTTGAATACGTAAAAAAGACCCGTCTTCAATTAATTCTGAAAATACTCTTACAGGATTTGATGAACCAGCCGAATTATATTTGCCATTCGGGTTACTTGTACTCCAAGCATCCAATCTTTTGGCAGATACCCCTAAACCATCCCAAGTTGTTTGTTGAGATGATAGATTCAACACATCATTTCCTTGTTCTCCATACATGAAAATATGAAGGCTCAGGTTTTTGTATTTAAAATCATTTGTAAATCCATAGCTATAATCCGGATTTGGATTACCAAGGAAAACATCATCGTTTTCAGTATCGTATGTACCATCACCATTTACATCTTTATATCTGATATCTCCAGGTTTAGCCGAAGGCATGGTTCCTATCGCATCTATCTCTTCTTGCGATTGCCATATACCCTCGTAAATTGATCCATAAAATTCCCCTACGGAACGACCAGGAGTTAATCTAGCTGTATGCTTGCCATGAGGGGTTACGTTACCTCCTCCAACCCAGCCGGCATCAATAAAAGATGCTCCTCCCAAGGATAAGATTTCGTTTTTATTAAAGGCGATATTAAAATTGGTTTTCCAACTAAAATCACCTTCAAAGTTCACACTGTTCAAATCAAATTCAAATCCCTTGTTCAACATAGCTCCTGTGTTTTTGAGGACACTTCCAAAACCTGTTTGGGAAGGAATTGGAACGCTAAGGAGAAGATCGGTTGTCTCTTTCCGGTAATAGTCCAAAGCCAATCCTAGCCGTCCATTAAAGAAGCCCATATCCAACCCTACATTGTATTCACTGGTTTTCTCCCAACTTAAATCGGGATTAGCAATATTATTAGGATAAGCAATGGGGTAATTTGTATTGCCATAGATATAGGTTGATCTTCTGCCAAATGAAGTTCCCAATAAAGAAAGAGACCTATATGACCCTATATCCTCATTACCTGTTTTACCATAGCTAGCTCTCAGTTTGAACTGATTAAAAACATCCATATCTTTAATGAAATCTTCATCCGCCAATGACCATCCTATAGATACTGAAGGAAAATAACCGTACTTGTTGTTCGCTCCAAATTTAGAAGAACCATCAGCTCTAATGGAAGCAGCTATATAATATCGATCTAGAAGGGAGTAATTTACTCTACCCAAATAGGAAACAAGTTCCCATTCAGATTTACTACTTCCCGGAGCTTGTACACTACTTCCTAAACCAAGGTTATTATAAAGAAAATCATCCATAGGAAATCCATAAGATGAAGCATCTATCCTTTCATTAGAATTTCTCTGATATGTATATCCTCCCAAAACTGTAATGCTATGAATATCACTAATAGTAGTATTGTATGTAAGCGTATTAGCTTGGCTGATATTAATGTTTTTCATGCTTGATTGCCTAGCCTTACCGTTTGCTCCTCCCGAAGCTTCAGAACCAATGGGAAAATACTCCTGATAGCGCCAATCATTAATGTCGAATCCAAATTTTAAGTTTAAGTTTAACCCATCCATAATCCTATAGTCCGCAAATACGTTTCCAATTACACGGCCTGTATTTTCTACTTGTTTATACTTGTCCGTCATTGTTAAAGGGTTTTCACGACCACCACCTAAAGGGTAATCCGCCAATGAAGATGGCGCCCCATCAATATCTCTTGCTGGAATAGTTGGTAGGGCTTCATAAATTGCGTCTATGACATTTGACACCCCTTCATAACCTTTAGTGTCCGTAGGAACAATTCTATTGTTTGATATGCTAAACATAAGACTTTCCCCCACCTTTAGCCGGTCACTAATTTGGGCATCAAGGTTTATTGTTGTTCCATATCTTTTAAACTCCGACCCTCTGATAATTCCTTCTTGTTCGGATATGTTTTGAGAAATTAGATACCGAACTTTTTCTCCTCCTCCCGAGAACGAAAGTTTGTAGTTGTTAAGCTGCGCAGTTCTATATACAACATCTTGCCAATCCGTTCCATTCCCGAAGCTGGCAACTTGCTCATCAGTGAAAACCTTTTGCTGTCCTAACATAATTGCTCTATCATTTGCCTGTTGAGACCATTGCTGAGCGTTTAAAAAAGGTAGTTTATTACTTAGTTCTGCAATACCCGAGGAATATTCCACATTAATATTTTGTTGGTTGGTTATACCACGCTTTGTAGTTATCAACACAACCCCGTTCGCTGCGCGTGAACCATAAATTGCAGCAGCTGACGCATCTTTCAATATTTGGATGGAGGCAATGTCCGATGGATCTATGGAATTAAGTGGGTTCGGAGGTGCTCCGTAAGTACCGGCATCACTACTACGACCAGTAGAAAGATCTGTAGAAATGGGCATTCCATCTATGACATATAAAGGGTCTCCACCAGCAGAAATTGAAGCAGTACCCCGGACTCTTACGGAAATACCACCACCCGGTGCATGCGAATTATTTCGAACTTGGACCCCTGAAACCTTTCCTTTTAATGCTTCATCGGGTCTTGAGATTGATGCTTTTTCAATATTGTCCTCGGAAATGGAGCTTATAGATCCGGTAACATCTCGTTTTTGCATGGTACCATATCCGACAACTACAACCTCATCCAAAGATTGTGCATCTTCATCTAGTGATACATTTATAATTAACCTTTCATCTATCTTTAATTCGACAGCCTTAAAACCAATATAGCTAAAGATCAAGGTTTCATCTCCCTCAATTTTACTCAAAGAATATGTGCCATCAAAGTCAGTAATAGTGCCATTAATTGTGCCTTTAACCACCACACTTGCCCCTGGTAATGGAGATCCATTATTATCTGTTACAGTTCCAGAAACAACAGTCTGTTGCTGGTTCGAATTAATTAAGTTTATAGAAGCAAATGCATTTGTAGTAAAAAATATAGCACCCAAAAGAATTAGGTTTAATACGAGTCTTAACTTAGACCTGGAGAGTAAAAGGAATTGGTATTTCCATATAGTGATGTTATTTTTCATATTTTAAAATGTATTAATGGTTATTCAATTAATCATTTAAATCAAACGGGATATGGGTAACATATCCCGTTATCTTCAACAAGTGAAACTCAAACTAACTCAAACTAACTCAAAGACTTCAACCATATTTTTCTGATTTTTGATTTGTATATTTTTCAGCGTCATAATATTTTGTTATTCTACCTTAAAGGAATCATTATAAGTTCTATTAAAGTTGCATTTACCTTCATCGTAATTGACAGTCAAATTATTTTAAACTTCAATTAAGTTAGCACCTAGTAAATGCGGCAATATCTCTCAACTAACCAATTTTAGGGTTAGAAATATTCATATTTGACAATGAATACATCTTTATAATAACAATAGTACAAAAAAAATATTTACATTCAACAATGTTTCATTAAAATAATCAAAGTTTCATATTATTATCTGTTGTTTCATGTATATTGGTTTTGACAGCACCAATTATGATTGATAACTTCGATCAATAGAAAAAGTCAAAAACAATTCGCTGGAATCTTAACATAGGACGAAAATCTTGTTAATAATCAAGTGTTCATAGTATTCTGTCAGAGGTAAATTATAGATATTCATTGCCCAAAATTTATTGAAAGAAGAGTCTGCGGGACAATTTAGAAATTATGCCATTTGAGCAAAACCTAGTCAAGTACACTAACTCCCAGTTATTTACCCCTTAAATCTGCCTTATTTTACTTTTAAAGCATATAACTGCCACAGTTTCAAATATGGCAAAGACCTTTAAAACCTGTCACACAAATTCCTCGATGTTTGTAGAATATTGCCCTATTTGTTGTAATGGATCCGTAATTAAATGCGAACAATAACATTTTTTATATCGAATAAAAATGGGGATTATCGTAAAATCCGGAATTTTCCAGCCATTGGAACCAAACGCAAAGCGGAATCAAGATTGTTCCATTTCAAAAAAACAGATCAATTCCAACTCCATTAAAACTTGAAGATTGTTTTGGACATTTATTGTTCTGACGGCCCTAATTCGACAGTGCGGAAACTTTTTTGGTTGTGAGAATCCAGATAAAGCTGGGGTTCCATACAAAAACCGGATTTTTTTGTCCTATAAAGTCCTTGCATTGAACTCCTAAAAAACATAGGCATGCCAGAAGAAAAAAGGCGAATATTTATTATGAATATTTTCATAGTATATACTTTGATACGCCAAAGTCTATTTATGCCCCCTATAAATCAGATTTCCAAACACTCTCCGATACTGCTTTGGGTTGCTGGTAAAAAGGCAACTGCAAAACCGTAGGATTTTTATCATTACAGGCAGTGCCTGGAACTCCACCTCCATCGTTTGACCTGCGTACTGTATTGTTTTGGTAATATCTTTCGGCAAGAGCAGTACATCAGAAGTATATGGGGCGGAAGAACCTTTACTCCCTTCTTCAGTGCTGGTCGATATAGTTAGTTTTTCTCCTTATCTGTCTAGTGTAGGTGTCAAGGTTGATTTACCATCCGGATAATCTAGGCCTATGCCATCGTCATCATATTGGATATAATCTCCATCGGCACCTTTATATATCTTAAGGGTTATAGCCTCTGTCACTTTCTGCACCGTATATTGGCGTATGAGTTCAAAGGGGTTGATGGTACCTGCACGACCGTAGAGAGATAATTTAGCTAGATCCACTTTAAAGGTATTCTCCCCTCCTGTTTTAATTTCGTTCACCCAAACGTGGTACCAGATACCCTCCGGCAAATAGGAACTTCGCTGTGTTGTCCCTTTGCGGTAAACCGGTGCTACAAGGAATTCGCCCTCCAATATGGCCCGCATTGATGGAATCCCGGTTGTGTGGGTTTGCCATGCCAAAGTGTAGTTATAGGACAACAACCGATAGTGCAATTGAAGGTACTGTCTGGCAATGGTTTCAATTTGGCCGTTCCTAAGTTCTTCCGGATACGGATATCCTCTTTTTTCCACTGCTTTCAAATCTTCACAATCGGTTTGCCTTTATCGTCCTTTCCAAAACTTGTCCATTGGTCATAAGTATTGACTCATTGTTCTTTAATGAGATTTTTAGAGTGAATTCGCTTACCGGCGTTATGGATAGTTCTACTGACCTGCCAGTAGAATTTTATTGCTCGAATGTGCCTGGGTAATACCAATTAGGAATAAGATTAAAGATTGGGTAATGTGACAAATATAGCGGCGCATAAGTTTAAAATGATTTAAGGTAAGAAGTAATTTTTTGATGGTTCGTTGGAGCGATTCATCGACACACCCACCATTTGACGGATGCAAATAAACAGCGTATAAAATGGTTTCCGCGTGCAACATAATAACGGACTTGAAGGTTCCCAATTAAGGGCTTCAGGTATCTGTTGTATTAAAATGAAACTTCCACAGGTTCGCCCGAATAAAGTACCTCCTTGACCGTTCCTTCGGGTAGCAGTTCTAGTTTTAATGTGCGTTCTTCGGGTTTTCCTTGGGAATCTCTATGGTCTTTGGGAGCAATTGTCAGTATTTTATCAGTGTTGTTCCAGGTAATATGTATCAAAGAAAATGCCCCTTCAATATAATCGAGACTTGTTCCGTCGTCCTCATACAGCATATAATCGCCATCAGCCCCTTGGTATATCCTTATTGTTGTAGGACGGGTTGCTTTTTCAGCGGTATATTGCCTAATGGGATCAAAGGGGATGATTGCCCCGGCTCGCACATAGATGGGCATGGTGGACAGGTCGATGCTCCGATCGATTGTTTGCCCTCCTCCTATTTTCTTGTTAGTCCACCAGTCGTACCAATCCCCCTTGGGCAAATACACATTCCGGGATGTGGCTCCTTTTTTGAAAACAGGAGCGATCAACATGTCCCGGCCCCATAAATATTCGTCCCCGATGCCTCTTGCTTTTTTGTCTTCTGGATAGTGCAACCATAGGGCGCGCATCATGGGCATACCAGAAGTATGGGCTTCCCAGGAGAGGGTATAGTTGTAGGGTAGGAGCTGGTAGCGCAATTCTGCATATTTCTTTGTTATAGGCTCAATAAGAGGGTTGTTCATCGCAGATTGCAGGACATCGCGTTCTGGGTTTGGAGCTGGATCATTGTCATTGGTATTTTCGCGTATCCCCATATCCTTTAGCCCAAAGCCCCAAGGGAGACTTAAATACCAAGTCCTGGCATGGGAGCGAAACGATGCATTAAAAGCACCGAACTGGAACCAACGGGCATATAGTTCCCCGGTTTTATCCTTGTTGGAATAAAAGCCTCCAATATCGGAACCCCAGAATGGTGATAGGCTCAGGGAATGGTTGATGCCAACTGCAATTTGTGTCTCCAATGTTTTCCACGAAGCATCGGTATCCCCTGACCAGACCCAACCGCCCCATTTCGCAACTCCTAAATATCCATTGCGGTGCAGACTCCATGGACGTATATTGGGCACCGTTGAAAGGGGACCCTGATAGTACATTTGATGCCGTTTGATTCGCTCAAAGAGATTGAACCAGTCCCCCTCATCGGGCCAGAAGCCATCTACACCGTCCTTTACAAGTCCTATATGCTTTTCCCAATAAACAGAAATATGAGAGGGATCCAGTTCTTCATCGGCTTTGGGCGGAATGCTTCCCTGAAGCGTAGGCAATTCTTCCCTATCGTCGGGCACAACATGAAGTACAACTTTAACGTTACGGTCGTGTAGATCGGAAATCACTTCCCGTCCTTCCCGTTCAAATACCTCTGTATTATATTCAAATGAGGGCTGTTCCTTGTTCCAACCACTTGGGGTAAAACCTGTCCCAAGATAAATGACTGCATCCACCGGAATCTCCTTTTCCCTAAAAGTATCCACAATACCGATTATTTCCCGCTCATCCTTCAGTGTACGATGTGATTGCATGTAGCCCAATGCCCATTTAGGGGGGATGACCGCTGGGCCCGTAATGGATGAAACTTCTTCCATAAATTTAGCCGGATTATTGGCATCAAAGACAAAAAGATCATATAGGCCTGGTACCATACTATCCACGGGATGGATGCCCTTGCCTTTCTGTTCGTGCTGGTTTTTTTGTGTCTGTGGTGTTACTGATAAAGAGTCCACATTCCATGGTATAAAAACACCTTTGTATTTATTCCTTAAATCTACTTGTGCCCAAGGTGTAGCCAAGAACAGGCCCCAACCTCGTGTACCCACCAACATTGATACCGGATTTCTGGAACCGTAGGCATTGCTTTGCCAACGTGGCTCCATTTTATGTAGCCTTCCACGACGATCAAACTCTGCCGATCTGCTCCGCCAATCAGTGCCACGTTCTGCTCTAGGTCCTCCTTCGCCCATTCCTAGAACTGGCTGGTCATCCAGCTTGAACGAAAGATTGCCATCCTCTTGAAATGTAATTTCCTGTACCAGTTCATCTAGGGAATTGGTGACGGTAACGGTCAGAGGATCGGGATGCACCTTTACTTGTAAATTTCCCAACTTCGCCATCACCGGACCTTTAATTTCACGAAGGCTGATAAGGGGTTCGGGATATTCTCTTTGGTTCAATGCCGGGGTAAGCGGAAAATCATTTTCAAAACTGACCGGCTTCAAAGTAACCCGTATACTATTAGCACTGGAAAGCCGTATATCAAGTTGAGCGGGTTCACCAGCCGATGTAATCTGTCCCTTGCTTGGATTGGAACAACAACAAATGACGAACAATGACACCCATGAAACTAGTAAGTAGAGTACATTTTTCATTCTTTATCTTAATTTTTCGTTCAATTTGTTCAAAATCCCAGTAAGGGATCCATCAACTGAAGCGCGTTCACCGAGATTGTTTCGTCTTGAAATTGTACAGAGCAGTTCTTCGCCGGTCTCGATCTCCGTTTTGGGGAAGTACCCCCACCATCGTGCAGATCTTGCACGCCTATGTAAAGCCACTAAAACGTTTCGGTTCGAACAGAAAATATCCTGTATCCAGAACAATTTCCCACAGAAAACCCTATTCTTTAATTGTTCATCCAATATCCTGGCTTTTGGCTTGAATTCGAGTTTACACCCATTTGGCCCTGAGGTATGGGTAAATAAATTCTATGTTCGCCGTTGGGACTATGGGCAAACCATGATTTTGTGTTAAACACGCCGAATCTTATTAAATCCTGTCTACGGTGGTGCTCCCCAGCAAATTCCCATCGGAGCTCGTCCAGAATACGACCATATTGAATATCACCGCCACCTTCATTAGTGATTAATTCCCCATTGGCAGCCCTAGTGGATTTCAGAATGATGCCATTAGCTCCCTTAGTCCCGTAAATGGCCCCAACGGTAAAATCCTTGTCATCCTCACTGGAAACAGCGCGCGTAATTTACCCCCTCCTTTGCGTTCCATATCCAATTGGTCGGCATCCGCTTCCATCACTACGTTTGAGATATTTGAAATTCCCACCATAGAAGTTACGGTTTTTAAACCTAGGCAGGAAATTCAAAGATATTCCCTTCCTCCGCCAGAATTGAATTCATTCCATCAAAGTCGTTTATGGTACCGTTGTTTGTCCCTTTTACTACTACACTGGCACCTGGCATTGGAGATCCACTTGTATCTATTAAGGTTCCAGAAACATCTGTTTGCTGGGGCGCCAGAGCAATTATGTTTATTGAAGCAAATGCATGGTATCAGAAAATATAGCCCTTGAAAGAATTCAGTTTAATGCCATCCTTAACTTGGACCTGGACAATATTAGCCGTTGATATTTCCATTTAGTGCTATTATTTATCATATTTTTAAAATGTATTAATGGTTAATCATTTGAATCAAACTAAACTAACTCAAAGAATTTGACCATATTTTTCTGGCTTTTTATTAGTATGATTTCATCGTTCTATAAAAAATATTATTATTCTAGATTAAGTGATTATTATAAGTCCGATAAAGTTGCTCTTACCTTCATTACAATCGGCAGCTATACCATTTTTGGGTTAGAAATATTCATATTTGACAATAAATACATTTTAGTAATAACAATATTACAAAAAAATAGTTTTATTCAACAAAGTTTCATTTAAATAATCAATGTTTCATATTATTAACTATTGTTTCACGTATATTAGTTTTGACAGCACCAATTATGATTGTTAACTTAGCATCAATAAAAAATGTTAAAAACTATTCATTGGAATTTTAAAATAGCAAGAATATTTTAGTAAGAATCCGACATTTACAGCATTTCGACAGAGGTAAATCACAAATACTCATTGCCCGAAATTTATTGAAAGAGGTGACTGGGAGACAATTTAGAGATTCAGACGTTTGACCAAAAACAGATCAATTTAAATTTTTTCGAAAAAATAAAATATGACATAAGCCAACGACAATTGTAAGAATTTGAGATTACTATCATAAAATAAAATTAGAAAATACTTGATATGTCCATTAAAATTGAAACAAATATATATAAGCAGAATATGATGGGGCTTCGCATTAAACAATTAAGGATTTCTCAAAAAAGAACTGTTCAAGATTTAGCCGATCAAAGTGAACTTTCCAAAAGCATGATTTCGAAAATTGAAAACAATAAGGCGTTACCCTCCATTGCTGCTCTGGTAAAAATAGCAAGTGCCTTAGGAGTAAAGGTAAGTGGTCTAATGGAGGCTGATGCCACTATAAGTTCTGAAATGACACTCGCAAAAGATGTTCTTGGGAACCTT
>TARA_R110002167_G_scaffold44668_9_pt1 | contig 24101 bp, 24 predicted proteins | sample TARA_R110002167 | Tara Oceans TARA_R110002167 (sample SAMEA4398238) | marine metagenome | biome: Polar Biome; feature: [MES] marine water layer (ENVO:01000295) within the mesopelagic zone...; material: water (ENVO:00002006), including particulate matter (ENVO:01000060) such as......
TAGTCGTTTTCCATGTAGGCCAACAATTCTGTAAAGTTTTAGTTGAGAATAGGGTTTCAGTAGAAATTTTCCTAAAATAGTCCAGTAATGTATTGTTCATTCTATTCTTTTTCCAAATATATAATATTTAACTTTTTCAAATCAAAAATTGATATTTCATTTTCTATAATCAAATTTATGCTTAAATCTTTGATTTTTTAGCTTATTTTTGATTCAAATTATCAAAAACGCAACATGCCAAAGCAGCTTTTAAATCCGAATAAATGGATTGATTTATATGCCGATTACCTATTCAATTATACTATTTCGCGTGTAAATGACAGAGTCATTGCTCAGGATTTAGTACAAGATACTTTTTTAGCTGGCTTAAAATCGATGAAAAATTTTAAAGGAGAAGCTAGTGAACGAACGTGGCTGATTTCAATTTTAAAACGAAAAATCATTGATTATTATCGTAAAATAAATTCCAACAAAGGAAAAGCAGAAGTGCGTATCATGTATAATAGCGATACTAAAACTGAAGGCGATTGGTTAGAAGAACAGGTAGCAGATCCGTTTGATAAAACAGCTGAAGATACTTTACAAAATGATGAGCTTGGTGAGGCCATTTACAACTGTTTATCCAAATTACCCAAAAAACAAGCTGAAGTTTTTAGAATGAAAACCATTGAAGGCTATGAAACCGAAGTCATTTGTAATGAATTAAATATAACGGCGTCTAATCTTTGGGTAATTATCCATAGAGCTAGGACAGCTATGGCAGCTTGCCTTGAAAAAAATTGGTTTTAATTATGGGTAAAAAATTTAAAATTGGGATGCCGTGTAGTGAAGCAAATCATGTTTGTGATAAATCACAATATAAAGAATCTTCATTTTGGGAAAAAATAAAACTCAACATTCACATATTATATTGCAGAGCTTGTAAAAAGTATACCAAAAACAACAACAAACTTACATCGGTCATTTCAAATTCCAAGGTTACCTGTATGGGCAGAAACGACAAAGAGTACTTGAGAAAAGATTTTAAAAAGGCCCTAAAAGAAAATAATCTTAAATAAAGATAAGGTACAGAATGAGCCATACAATTGGTATGCCTTCCACCCAAAACGAGCAATAATATTTTCCTTGTTCTTTTTTAGCAAAAAGTAAAACTACTAATGATAAAATAGTTATTAGAAGTAAAACAATAACTTGTTTTATATGTATATCCTTTTTAAAAAACTCTGAAAAGAACAAAATTATCCCCAAACAAACCCCTAAAATTTTAGTCCCTTTTATACCAATATTTTGTGGAATTGTAGAGAGTTTCACACTATCAAATTGTAAATCCCTTATTTCAAAGGGTAACGTCAATATAGTAACAAATATAAACCTTTGAATACCTGTAATAATAATATCTGCATTGATGGCATACGCGTTATTTAATAATGGAAGAAACACTGTAACACCAGACCATACCAAAGCAATTATATACACCTTAAATCCAGCAATGCTTCTAAGGTTATTATGTTCATCTAAAAACAATCTATTGGGTAAAAACGGAATAGCATACAAAAACGTTGCGAGTCCGAAACCTGCGATCCATATTAAGGTAATCTCCTTTAATTGATACGCATAAAAACACATTAAAACAAAGGATATAAAGGAAACCACTTGTATTAATTTTAACCAACTTGCCAAGCGCCTATGATGAAATTTTGCGAGTCCAAAATATTTTACAAAGTTATACCCTGTAATAGACGCATAAAAAATAAAGTAGAGGACGGTATTATCAAAAGGAACATCAAAGTCTTTCAGGGTAATCCAAGACAATGCAAACACTGCTAGAGCCACATGAACACTACTATTAATGTAAAAATTTAAAATCTGTTTAAAAACACTCATTGTACAAAAATAACAAAAGTGTTAATAACGCTTTTAATTGGTTAAAAATTTTCATTTTTATTACTAAAAAAGGGCTATTAATTATGTAATTTTGCACCTTAATTTCAATAGAATTTTTAATGAATACAAACGCTTTTGCACTGCGTCATATAGGGCCAAGAGAATACGACCAAAATCTTATGTTAAAAACCATAGGTGTGAATTCTTTGGGCCAATTAATTAATGAAACCATCCCCGATGATATTCGCTTAAAAAACAACTTGAATCTGGATGAGCCCATGACGGAACATGAGTATTTGCTCCATATTCATGAGTTATCAAAAAAAAATAAAGCCTATAAAACATATATTGGCTTAGGGTATCATCCAACGATTCTTCCTGCCGTTATACAAAGAAACATTCTTGAAAATCCAGGATGGTATACAGCGTACACACCATACCAAGCTGAAATTGCCCAAGGAAGACTTGAAGCTTTATTGAACTTTCAAACCATGATAACAGATTTGACTGGGATGGAAATAGCCAATGCCTCTCTTTTAGATGAAAGTACAGCCGCCGCTGAAGCGATGAGTTTACTATTTGCCATTAGAGAACGTGAGCAAAAGAAAAATAACGTCAATAAGTTTTTTGTCTCAGATACCATTTTACCTCAAACACTGTCATTACTTAAAACAAGATCGAATCCTATTGGTATTGAGTTGGTGGTTGGCAATGAAAATACCTTTGATTTTTCTTCGGGATTTTTTGGAGCCATTTTACAATATCCTGGAAGAGACGGACAAATTACCAACATAAAAACATTTATTGATAAAGCGAAGGCAGCTCAAATAAAAGTTGCAGTGGCAGCAGATATTTTAAGTTTAGTAAAACTTGAAGCACCTGGTAAATTTGGAGCTGATGTTGTTTTGGGCACTACCCAACGTTTTGGTATTCCAATGGGATATGGCGGACCACACGCAGCTTATTTTGCAACTAAAGAAGCTTATAAACGTGATTTGCCTGGTCGAATTATTGGCGTAACCAAAGATGCAAATGGCCATAGAGCATTACGAATGGCTTTGCAGACCAGAGAGCAACATATTAAACGTGATAAGGCAACTTCAAACATTTGTACAGCACAAGTATTATTGGCAGTAATGGCAAGTATGTATGCTGTTTATCATGGCCCAAAAGGATTAAAATTCATTGCTAATAAAGCACACAATTCTGCTTCCACACTTGCAACTGTATTAACTGAGCTAGGCTATAATCAAGTTAATAGTTCCTATTTTGATACACTTCAAATAAAAACCGATTCAAAAAAAATAAAAGAAATTGCAAAAGAAAAAAAGGTAAATTTCTTTTATCCAGATGAAGCAACCGTTACCATTTCTATCAATGAAACAACATCTGTCAGGGATTTAAATTATATAATCTCTATTTTTGCCGAAGCCGCAAAAAAGGATGCCGTTGTTATCACGGCTATTTCTGAATCCAATAATATTTCAAAAAGTGTATTAAGAACCTCTAGCTTTTTAACACTAAATGTTTTTAACACATATCATTCTGAAACAGAGTTAATGCGTTATATTAAATCGCTTGAACGTAAAGATTTATCATTAAATAATTCCATGATTTCTTTAGGCTCTTGTACCATGAAATTAAATGCAGCTTCTGAAATGCTCCCATTAAGTTGGTTTAAATGGGGTAACATTCACCCATTTGCGCCTTTAAAACAGGCAAAAGGTTACACCACCGTTTTGAAAGCATTAGAGGATCAATTAACAGAAATAACGGGTTTTGCAGCGACATCTTTACAACCCAATTCGGGTGCACAAGGTGAATATGCAGGCTTAATGGTTATTAAAGCCTATCACGAATCAAGAGGAGAAGGTCATCGAAACATTTGCTTAATTCCATCATCGGCCCATGGGACCAACCCGGCAAGTGCTGTTATGGCTGGTATGAAGGTAGTTGTTACTAAATCCACTGCTGAAGGTAATATTGATGTGGATGATTTGCGTGAAAAGGCAACGTTACATAAAGATAGTTTATCAGCTCTCATGGTTACGTATCCTTCAACTCATGGTGTTTATGAATCTGCCATTAAGGATATTACAAAAATTATTCATACTCATGGTGGTCAAGTTTATATGGATGGCGCCAACATGAACGCCCAAGTTGGATTAACAAATCCAGGAAGTATAGGTGCTGATGTGTGCCATTTAAACTTACACAAAACCTTCGCAATTCCTCATGGCGGCGGCGGCCCAGGAGTTGGCCCAATTTGTGTAGCAAAACAACTGGTTCCTTTTTTACCTGGAAATCCCATTGTAAAAACTGGTGGAGACCAAGCAATTACCGCAATTTCTGCAGCTCCATTCGGATCTGCTCTAGCTTGTTTAATTTCTTATGGCTATATAAAGATGTTGGGTGCCGAAGGGTTAACACAATCTACCAAAATAGCCATCTTAAATGCCAATTATATCAAGCATCGTTTACAAGGCAGCTTTGATACCTTATATTCTGGGGAACGCGGAAGAGCAGCACATGAGATGATAGTTGACTGTAGACCATTTAAGGAACATGGCATTGAAGTTACAGATATTGCGAAACGCCTAATGGATTATGGTTTTCATGCACCAACAGTATCATTTCCTGTTGCCGGAACTTTAATGATAGAGCCTACCGAAAGCGAGAGCAAACAAGAAATTGATAGGTTTTGTGATGCCATGATATCCATTAAAAAAGAAATTGATGATGCCACAAAAGAAAATGACAATAATGTTTTAAAGAATGCACCGCATACACTAGAGATGGTCACTTCTGATGAATGGTTATATCCCTATTCCCGAGAATCGGCAGCCTTTCCGTTAGACTATGTAAAAAACAACAAATTTTGGCCTTCCGTAAGACGTGTTGATGATGCTTATGGAGACAGGAATTTGATCTGTACATGTGCTCCAATTGAAGCCTATTTAGAAGCATAATCATAACGATGAACATCGTAAAATCAAATACAACTTAATTGGTCTTTAATTTAAAGCAACTACTTTAGTTACATAATTAATTAAAGGCATAATTTTTATTTATGAATATTAAAATTACCGGTACTGGAAGTTATATTCCAGATACTATAGAAAAGAATGAAAATTTTAGTGAACATACCTTTTTAAATACGGATGGCACTGCAATACGAAGTGAGAATGCTGTTATTATTGAAAAATTTAAAGCCATTACCGGCATAGTTGAACGAAGGTACGCTAAAGACCATTTAACCTCTTCTGACTTAGGCTTTATGGCTGCTGAAAAAGCAATTAGCAACGCCAATATTAACCGTGAAGACTTAGATTATATTATTGTAGCACATAATTTCGGTGATGTAAAACACAATACTGTTCAAAGCGATCTTTTACCGTGTTTAGCATCCAGAGTAAAACATAGCCTACGAATTAAAAATCCAAAATGTGTTGCATTCGACATACTTTTTGGCTGCCCTGGTTGGATTGAAGGTGTTATACAAGCACAGGCATTTATTAAAGCTGGTATGGCAAAAAAATGTTTGGTTGTAGGTTCTGAAACTCTTTCCAGAGTGGTTGATAAACATGATCGAGATTCTATGATTTATTCTGATGGTGCTGGGGCCGCAATTATTGAAGCAAGTGATGATGAAGGTGGGATTCTAGCTCATGAAACAGCAAGTTTTACTTATGATGAGGCGTATTATTTATTTTTTGGGAATTCTTACAACCAAGAATTATGTAGAGACACCAAATATATAAAAATGGATGGCCGGAAAATCTACGAGTTTGCCTTAATTAATGTTCCTAATGCGATGAAAACGTGTCTTGACAAAAGTGGAATTAACATTAAAGACGTTAAAAAAATACTGATTCACCAAGCCAATGAAAAAATGGATGAAGCCATTGTTAAACGGTTTTTCAAACTTTATAACATGGATGTACCAGAAGGTATAATGCCAATGAGTATTCAAAGTCTTGGAAACAGTTCTGTGGCCACAGTTCCAACATTGTTTGATTTAATTATACATAATAAAATAAAAAATCAAAGTATTGCAAAAGGCGATGTAATCATGTTCGCTAGTGTTGGTGCAGGTATGCATATCAACGCTATTGTATATAAATATTAGTAATACAGCAATCCAAAAATTAATGTAATCTTAAAACTATTCCCTTTTTAAGGGGGAAGTATGTACGAAAAAAGCTATCCGAATAAACGATTTAAATACACCATAAATTTCTTAAAATCACATGTTCCCCAAGGGGCATCCATTTTAGATTTGGGAGTCGAAAATCCGTTTTCCAAAATAATGGAAGCTGAAGGTTATACAGTTGAAAACACGAAAGGCGAAGATTTAGATTTAGACTTATCATCTATTGAAAAAACTCAAGCTGAAGTTGTTACATCTTTTGAAATCTTCGAACATTTAGTATCACCTTTTACGGTTTTGAATGCAATTAAAACCAATAAATTAGTCGCCAGTGTTCCGCTAAGACTTTGGTTCTCACCAGCGTATAGAAGTAAAACAGATATGCGCGACAGACATTATCATGAATTTGAAGATTGGCAATTTGATTGGCTTCTTGAAAAAGCAGGTTGGGAAATTAAAGCACGCCAAAAGTGGACCAATCCTACAAAAAAAATAGGAATAAGACCTTTATTGCGATGGGTTACACCAAGGTACTATATGGTGTATGCCGAGCGGGTTAAAAAAACCCAACAAATAAATTCCAAAACCCAATAACTAAGTTTAACTTTGAGTTTTAAACTTGATCTCTTGGACTTTTATATTGTCATTCCTGCACATAACGAAGAAGATTCCATTGGGCTTACATTGGATTCACTGGTTCACCAAACATTATTACCAAAGCAATTGGTTGTGGTTAATGATAATTCTACCGATAAAACTAGCGATATTGTTGAAAGTTATATTTCTAAATACCCTTGGATGCACTTAGTTAATTCAAAGTCAACAAACGAGCATTTACCCGGATCCAAAATTATCAATGCTTTTTATAAAGGCTTTGAAACGTTGGATACTGAGTATGACGTGGTTTGTAAATTTGATGCCGATTTAATTTTTCCTGCTAATTATTTAGAAATAATTGCTGGTCATTTTAATTCAAATGATAGGCTTGGTATGGCTTCAGGTTTTTGCTATATAAAAAAAAATGAATGGTTTCTTGAAAATTTAACACGAAAGGACCATATTAGAGGTGCATTAAAAGCCTACAGAAAAGAATGTTTTATCCAAATAGGAAAACTAAAATCATCTATGGGTTGGGACACCGTTGATGAGCTACTAGCCAAATATTATGGCTGGGAAATTTTAACTGATGAATCATTACATGTAAAACACCTTAAACCCACAGGAATAAGCTATAACAAAGCCTCAAAGTATCTGCAAGGTGAAGCCATGTATAAAATGCGTTACGGATTTATAATTACTTTTATTTCAGCCTTAAAATTGGCCTACAAAAAGCATAGCTTATCGTTGTTTAAAGACTATATAGCAGGTTATTTTAAGGCAAAAAAAAATAAAATTGCCTTTTTAGTAACTGATGAAGAAGGTAAATTTATACGGATTTTACGTTGGAAAGGTATGTTGAATAAATTGAAATAAAATCACCTAACAAAATTTAATTTTTAATATTTTGTCATGTCGAAATGAAGTACGGTTGAGACATCACATATCATTGGGCACTTTATAAATTATGAGATGCTTCGACTGCGTTCAGCATGACAAGAAAACTTAAATGAACTACTCCTAGACTAAGTTACTAGGAATTAATCAGTTAAAACTCCATGCTTTATAACTGCTTAATGCTTCCAATTTATTTTCAATAGAATCATCCAATTCAGGAAAAAAATCAATACCTGTTAACTTTTCGATAGAATCAACAGGTACCACAAATTTGTATAATGGTTTATTCGAAATTTCATGCGGTATTAAAAAAGCAATCATTTTTATCTTTCCATGATTATTATCTAAAATAATTTTGTAAAACTGGTTTGGCACAGCTACATGCTCGTAGCCTATTGTCATTAAACCATTTTTTAAAATACCTCCTGTTACTACAAAAACACCATCATACTTGCTTGCCCAATATCGCACTTTTTGCTCTAATGTGTTCCAAATACCTGCATTAAAACCGTGTGCTTGTGGGGAAATATTACTGGTTAAAAATGTTTCATCGTAAGCCGCTTTACTGTAGTTTCTGTCACCAGCCGGACATAAATGTCCGCGATCATATCCAAAATTTTTATAGTTACGCCAATTAGCCGCGCCTGTTTTAACAGCTTTATCAATTTCAAAATACGGTCTTTCAAAATTATTATTTGAGAGTTGCGCTTTTTTTAGTTCATAAGCAACCCATTCGGCCTGTTCATAGGGTTCATTATAAGATAATGAATAGCCTTCATGATGCACTACTTGACCTGTCGTGCTGGTTGGTAAAAAATATTCGTTGGTAGTTTCTTTAGAAATGGTTCCTTGTTCTACCATTTTAGATTGTTCTTCTTCATTTAAAAAGAATTCGTACCCAGAAACACCCAATACAAGTAGAATGGCTATAATAGAATATATCTTTCTTTTACTCAAACTATTTATAAATAAATTCTAAAGGATTACCAATGGATGCGTTAGGAAAACTAATTCCAAGAAAGGCTGATATGGTTGGTGCGATATCAATGATATCTGTTTTTTGAAATGTTTGACCATGCTTTATTCCTTTACCAAAAAACAACAATGGGACATGTGTATCATAATTAAACCCTGAATAATGGTCGGTTCCTGTTCTGTTATGCAGCGTATCCTTAAATGTACCGGGCACATACACAAATAAAACATCCCCAGATCGCTTTTGATTATGACCATTTTGCAGTAAGTTCTCTAAAAATCCAATTGGTCCTTCAACCTGATTAATATTTGAAGTTGTATAAACTTTATCAATTAAGTTATACGTTAAAAGCTTTAAAGCAACCAACTCTTTAATGTCTTTTAAATTTAAATGATTCTCTTCTATCTTTTTATGATCTAGGTAAATTTGATTATCAATGCGGCTCAAGATTAGGTTATTAACATTAACTTTTTCAAAAAGGAATTCATTTAAATCATCAAACATTTTTGATTCATCGAACAAGCCAGCCGGAATTCTTTCAGATATTAAATAGTTAGGGACATCGGCTGCCCCATGATCTGATGTTAAAAAAACGGTGTATTCCCCTTTACCTACTTTGGCATCCAATGCATTTAACAGTCTTTCAATATCTAAATCCAAACGCAAGTAGGTGTCTTCTACTTCCTTTGAATTAACCCCAAAATCATGACCTACTTTATCGGTGCTGGAATAACTCACCGTAAGCACATCGGTAATATCATCTTTTCCTAAATTTTCGGCATCAATGGATTTAATTGTAAAATCGGTTGTCAAACTATTTCCAAAAGGCGAATCGGCTATTATTCTATAATTTCCATTTTGCGTCTTCAAACTATTTAAATCATACGGAAAAGTAGCCGTTTTTTTACCATTAAAAATTCTTTCAAACGTATTCAAATCGCTTCCACTTTCAGTATAACTGTTAGTATCATATAACGTATTCCACTCTTTAAAATAAGAAGCTGCTACTTTCGAGTCATTAAAATCTTTCACCCATTGTGGTAACTCTTTCATATAGTAGGTGCTTGTAATAAAATTTCCAGAGCCGTTATTCTCATAATCGAACCAATAAGCCGCATTGGCACTATGTCCGGCCGGTAAAATAGCTCCCCTATGTTTAATGGAAATCCCAATGGTTTTACCACGCATTTGTGTAAACAACCTGTTTTCGTCTGCAAAAGTGGTTGTTAATAATCTATGAGGAGACATTTGGCCATCGCTACTAGAGGTTCCAACAGGTTGAACCGAATCATCATCAACACAATTTACATGACGTTTTAAATCCCTATCAAACCAATCATTGCCAATAATACCATGATATTTTGGTGTTGTACCCGTAGAAATAGAAGCATGTCCCGGTCCTGTTTTGGTGGAAATATAATTAAAATGATTATTCTTGCAATTAAAACCCTCATTCATCAAACGCTTAAAACCGCCGTTACCATATTTGTTATAAAACCGTGTTAGATAATCGTAACGCATTTGGTCCACTACAATACCAACAACCAATTTAGGTCGTTCAATTAGACTAGTTATTTTGCTATTTTGTTTTGTTAGTACACTATTCTGTGCATTACCTGTATTATTAAAAACAACGAATACGATGAGGAAAAATAAATGCTTCATTTTGGTGCTACTAATTGAATTATCAAAAATACTGATTTAAAAATATCTTAATTTAAATTTTAGGTTAAATACCTATAACTTTTTTTTACTTTAGCGCTAACAAATTTAATATGACATACCTTAAATATATAGGTGCTTATTTTTTAATGATTGCTGAAATGTTTCGTAAACCGACTAAATGGTCTGTTATGAAACAGCTCATTTTAAAGGATATTGACGATTTAATTATAGGCTCATTAGGTATTGTTGCCTTTATTTCCTTTTTTGTAGGTGGCGTTGTAACCATTCAAACGGCATTGAATATTAACAATCCGTTAATCCCAAAATACTTGGTTGGTTTTGCGACACGTCAATCTGTTATACTCGAGTTTGCCCCTACATTTATTTCTATAATTATGGCTGGTAAAGTAGGTTCGTTTATTACATCAAGTATAGGGACTATGCGTGTTACGGAGCAAATAGACGCCTTAGAAGTTATGGGTATTAACGCTCTGAACTATTTGGTATTTCCAAAATTTATTGCATTGATGCTGTATCCATTTGTTATTTCCATAGCTATGTTTTTAGGTATTCTTGGTGGCATGGCAGCTTGTGTTTATGGTGGGTTTAGTTCATTGGACGATTATATTATAGGTATCCAAACAGACTTTATTCCGTTTCACATTACTTATGCGTTTATTAAAACCTTCGTGTTTGCTTTTATATTAGCAACCATTCCATCCTATCATGGGTTTTATATGAAAGGTGGTGCTCTTGAAGTTGGCAAAGCGAGCACAACGTCGTTTGTGTGGACCAGTGTGGTTATAATCCTATTAAATTATATTTTAACCCAAATGTTGTTGAGCTAATGATAGACGTTAAAAACTTACATAAATCGTTTTCTGGCGTTGAAGTGTTAAAAGGTATAAGCACTTCTTTTGAAAAAGGTAAAACCAATTTGATTATTGGGCAAAGTGGTTCTGGTAAAACAGTCTTTATTAAATGTCTGTTAGGCCTTTTTCCTTATGAAGAAGGTTGTATCTCTTATGATGGTAAAATATTTTCGGATTTAACCGAAGACGAAAAACGAAATCTAAGAGCTAAAATAGGAATGGTTTTCCAAGGAAGTGCCTTGTTCGATTCTATGACCATTGCTGAAAACGTGATGTTTCCATTAAAAATGTTCACTAAAAAAAGTAAAAGTGAAATGGAAGATCGTGTGGATTTTGTTTTAAAACGGGTTAACTTAATCGATGCCCATAATAAAATGCCGAGTGAAGCTTCGGGTGGTATGCAAAAACGGGTGGCCATTGCCAGAGCCATTGTAAATAACCCGATGTACTTGTTTTGTGATGAGCCCAACTCAGGGTTAGACCCAAAAACAGCCATTATTATTGATAATTTGATCCAGGAAATTACAGATGAATATAATATAACGACTGTGATCAACTCACATGATATGAACTCAGTAATGGAAATAGGTGAAAAAATTGTATTTCTAAAAGATGGATTAAAAGCCTGGGAAGGATCCAAAGACACCATATTTAAAACCGATAATGAAGTGGTTACCGATTTTGTTTATTCTTCTGAATTGATGAAAAAAGTGCGCCAGATGTATATCGAAGAGAAGCAATAATAATTAGCCAGCCTGTTTATTTTGTAATTCCCTTTCGATTAAGAGTCTTTGTCTAAATTTTCTGAAAAATTTAATCATATCCTAGTTCAAACGTTTTACTACCAAAGTATCTAATTTCAGTCTTAATTTTAACCACTTTTCGAGTTTTTCATTATCCCTTGCCCTAGATTTCTCATCCGTTACTGAATTATTCCATTTTACGGTAAACACATTAATGGTATCCGTTTTAGTGAAATTGGTGTTTATCTCGTTAGCAAAAGAAAACCGATCCAAATTCTCATAATTAATTTTTACTTCTTTTGACAATTCTTCAAATGGGATATAACTCTTTTCTAATTTTGAAAGCTGCTTTACTTTGCCTTCAAGAAAGGTTGTTTTTTGGGTTTGGGACAATAAATCCAATGAATCTCTAGAGCGTAATTCTTCCATATACCTAAACTTATCTGTTCCAAAATTCTGATTAAAATTTAAGCTGGATTTTGCCAAAGCACTATATTCACGCATTCTCCCTTTTAGTAAACTTATGGTTGTCTCAGGAATTTCATCCAAAACAAATGTATTAATGTCGATGGAAGACTTGTTTCTATCGACATAACTGAAACTAGCATTGCTTTTAATATATTCAAAATGGGGCAGATCTTTAAATTCATTATTTACAAAAGCTTTGGCATCTCTATTAAAATTACTCTCTTGTAACACATTTATAAAAGTCCAAATAGCAGGCACCATCACAACAATTGCAAGTAAAGAAGCCAATTGTCCAATACGTTTGCGTTTTATCGAATTTACATATTTCAACATTGGAAAGCGCAACACTTTTAAAACAATAAAGGTTGCCAAAGCGATAAAAATGGTATTAATGGTAAATAAATACATAGCGCCACCAAAATATTGCCAATTACCAATGGCCAGTCCATATCCTGCGGTACAAAGCGGTGGCATTAATGCCGTAGCAATGGCTACGCCATAAATTGCCGATTCAATAGTACCTCGCTTAGTTCGAGCTATAATTAATGCCATACCACCAAAAAATGCAATTAACACATCGCGAATATCTGGTTTTACTCTACCTAAAAGCTCTGACGTGTCTTCGCTTAACGGAAAGGACCAAAAAAACAAAAACGCTGTTAATAAACTAAGGACAACCATGATCCCTAAATTGACCAAGGATCGTTTTAAAGTATCAATATCATTTATGGCTATGGAAAAACCTACCCCAAGAATTGGTCCCATAAGTGGTGAAATTAACATGGCGCCTATTACAACTGCGGTAGAATTTGCATTTAGTCCAACAGATGCTACAAATACAGAGCAAACTAAAACCCAAGCCGTTGCTCCTTTAAAAGGAATATCTTTTTTAATTGCCTGAACCGTTTCTTCCCTATCCGTTTCCCCCCTAAAACCAAGAACTTCATTTAAAAAAAATTTAAAACTCGCAAAAAGACCTTGTGTTTCCTTTTTTATTTCTTCTTTGGTTTGTTCAACTTCGGATTCCCTTTTCTTTTCTTCTTCAGAAAAATTAAGTTTATTTTCATCCATAACTTCAAAACCAATTAATTAAATTAAATAGTGGACGTACATTATTGTTTACATAATATTAATGGCTAAAACACTAATATATAAAATAATTACTAAGAATTATATCCCGAAAGGGCAAATAAAAAATTTCTTGAAACCGACTATCCTCGGCTGAGCCATAGAGGAATTCCTAAGATTAACCATATTGTTCACCAAACTTAACCTTAACTTTTTGGAGAACTTTTTTAATATCTTGTTCTTTTGACTTAGGGTAAATAAGAAGAACGTCCTCTTTATCCACAATTATGTAATCTTGTAAACCGTCGACCACTACAATTTTATCTTTTTTGGTGCGTATCATATTACCTGTGGCATCCTCTGTTAATGTTCTTGAATTAACTACCGCATTTCCACTTGCATCTTTATCCAATTTATCATATAAACTTCCCCAAGTGCCCAAATCATTCCAGTCAAATTCAGCAGCAATAACATAGACGTTTTTCGATCGTTCCATAATGGCATAATCCACTGAAATATTTTCAGATTTGACATAGTTTTCTTGAATAAAATCATATTCCTCATCCGTATTATATACGGATATTCCGTTTTTAAACAGTTCATAAAGTGTGGGTTGATTATTTTGAAATGCAGCCACAACACTTTGTACGCTCCACATAAAAATACCAGCATTCCAAAGGAAATTTCCTTGTTCTATAAATTCCTTGGCTGTTTTATAATCTGGTTTTTCCCTAAACTGATTCACCGCTTTTATATCATTGGATGACGCTTTATCAAACTCTATATAACCATACCCAGTATTTGGAAACGTAGGTTGAATACCAAGAGTCATCAAAGCATCTTTTTTTGAACAAAAGTCAAATGCCTGTTGCACATTGTTTGAAAACATAACTTCATCTTCAATCCAATGGTCGCTTGGTGCAACAATCATAACGGCATCGGGATTTTCTTTTTGAATTTTCAAGGAAGCATATAAAATACAGGGCGCCGTATTTCGCATAGCAGGTTCTAAAACCACTTGCCGTTGCGTTACTTGCGGAAGCTGTTCAAGGACCAAATCATTGTAACGTTCATTTGTTAAAATGAAAATATTTTCTTGAGGAATTAGTTTAGAAAGCCTGTGAAATGTTTTCTGAATCAACGTATCACCAGTTCCCAACATATCATGGAATTGTTTTGGAAATGCTTCTGTGCTAACGGGCCAAAATCGCGAGCCCACGCCTCCTGCCATTAATATGGCATAATAGTTTTTATTCATAATTAAATTAATTCTACTTCAACATTAGGGTTAAAAAGGTACAATTTTCCGGTTTTTACTTCGATGCACTCGTAACGTTTTACACGTTTATGTGATATTTGAAATACTTTACCATTATGTATTTTAAAAGTACTGCCTAAAGGTAATTCAAAAACATAGGTTTTATCGGTCGTGTCGTCAAATTGTTTTAGCGCATAAGCTAATGGCACATCAGTATCGCTTGACGCTTTAGGGTTTTTAAAATGATTTGCCAATAATGGCAATAATTCATTTGGGAAAATATGTGGACTTAAAAAAGGCAACATAAGATGCTGAAACGTACGCTTCCACTCCAACCCATGAGGTTTAATAAAACGACCGTATGCCTTGTAGGCTTCAAAATGTGCAATTTCATGAATAAGGGTAATTAAAAAACGATGCTCATTTAAGTTTGAATTAACTGTAATTTGATGTTTACCGTTAGCGAGTCGTATATAGTCACCATGCCGTGTTTTGCGTTCCTTTTTAATTTTCACCGTTAGATGATCGTGCTTTAAAAGATTTAAAACCATAGTTACGGCATTTTGCGGTATATATTCGTGAAGCGTATTTTTCATACCACAAAAATAAGAGATTTATTGTAAGTAAAAAGTGTTGATTTTGTCTTGTAAAATCATTAACTTAGGATGATAAAGTAAAATTTGAATCCCGAATCTTCAAATGCCTTTAATTTGTATTGAATGTCCGTAATTTGTCATAAGTCTGAAAATATAATGATTTTGTCATTCCGACAAAGGAGGAACCGCATTGATTTTCAATAGATCCTTCATTTCGTTTCACTCCATTCTGAATGACAAAAATGGTATTATGAATGAATACGGACATTCAAATTTGCATTAAAAATGGAAATATTGAAAACAATAGGAGATTGGTTTTTAGAACACCCTACGTATTTAAATATTGCCAAATATTTAATTTGGTTAGTTGTTATTATAATATTTCTTCAATTTATTAAAAGACAATTACGAAAAAAAGTTGCACATACACCAGCAAGATATAAGTCTCAAAAAATAATTGAAATTGTTGGATATGTTTTGATAATTTTAATGACCATATCCTATTTCACAGGAAATATAAAGGATTTTACGCTTGCCATTGGGCTTTTAACTGCTGGTATCACTATTACATTACAAGAACTTATATTAAGTCTTGCCGGATCGGTTTTTATCTTTTTTGTAAAAGTTTATAAACCAGGAGACCGAATAGAAATAAATGGTATAAAAGGCGATGTAATAGATATAGATAGTTTATATACAACCATGATGGAAATTGGACAATGGGTAACAAGTGACAATTATAGTGGCCGTATTGTTAAGTTAAGTAATGCCTTTGTTTTTAAAGGGCCCGTCTATAATTATTCACAAGATTTTCCTTTTATATGGGATGAGTTCAACTTACCAATTAGGTATGGTTCTGATATTGAATTAACTAAAACGATTATTGTAAATATTGCGACACAAACGTTGTCGGAATTTGTTTCGGACTCTGTTTCAAAGTGGAAAGAAGTTGTAGATAAATACTATATTGAAAATGCTCAGGTCGAGCCATCTTTAGCCATTAGAATGACAGATAATTGGATTGAATTTAACTTGAGATATATAGTGGATTATAAAAAAAGACGAATAACCAAACACACCTTAAATGAATTAATTGGGAAAGCCATTGAACAAACTAATGGAAAGGTTGTTTTGGCTTCTGCTACTTTTGAAATTGTAAATATTCCCACTTTAAAAATCCAAAAGGATAAAAAAACTACAAGCTAGAACAAAGAAAACAATAAAATTACCAACGATTAATTTTGTAAGAAATTTTTAACTAACTTCGTTTATCCCGATAGCTATTCGGGACTGATATATAATATTAAAACGATTTTATATCTCGATTATAACATTTTTAGAAGTTTGCTCATGTCATCAAAGGTTTTAGTGCACAATCCATCCAACTCTTTATTAGTATCATGAGCAGTAAATCCAAATACATCAAAACCACCATTAATAGCTCCTTGACTACCTAACAAGCTATCTTCAATGACAATGCAGTCTTTAGGCTGAAAACCCATGGTTTCTGCAGCCATTAAAAACACATCGGGCTCTGGTTTAAATTTCTGAATGTCGTAGCAACTAAACATCTTGCCTTCAAAATAAGGTAATAAACCCACCAAATTTAAATTAAACCTCATCTTCGATTCCATACCACTAGACGCTACACAAAAAGGCAATTGTAGCTGTTCAATAACTTTGGTTACACCTTCAATAGGTTTTAATCCTTTTTCAAATTCCTCTAAACTTCGTTGTCTGTATTCCGTTTCAAAAGTATCTGGAATGGATTGGGTTACTAATTTTTTAATGATAGACACACATTCTTTAAAATGGCTCCCTTTAAAATGTTTCATGGCAAAATCTAAATCTATGTTAGCACCAAGATGATTCGCCATATCTACTAAAATTTGGTTACCAATGGGTTCGCTATCAACCAACACGCCATCACAATCAAAAATCACACATTTATAATGGCTCATAAATTAGGGCGTAGAGTTTGAAACTTGGAGTAGTTTTCCGTTATAATATTTATGCCCATTTAAGGAAAAATCGAAAATATACTGAGCCATCTCTAGAGCTGAAGTAGTGGCTTTATAACCTGGAAACGCTTTTTCCAACATTTCGGTTTGTACCGCACCTAAAGCCAATACATTAAATGAAGGACCTGTTTCTTTATATTCTTCGGCCCATAATTCTGTTAAAGTAATAACAGCTGCTTTACTTGAACTATAGGCAGCCAATCCCGGAAATTTCACACTCCCTTGAACACCACCCATGGAACTTATGGTGACTACATGGCTTTCCTTTTTCATATAAGGTAAAACTACACGGGTCAACTCAGAAACACCAAACACATTGGCTTTATAAATGGTTTCAAAATCTTCCATAGTCGTTTCTGCAAATGGTTTGTTTAGTAATACCCCTGCATTATTAATCAATACATCAACATGCTGCCATGTGGCTTTAATAAAGTCTTCAACCTTTTTATAATCACCAGTATTACTCAAATCAAATGGAAACGCTGTTACATTTTTAAGTTTAAGATTATTTACGGGCTTATCGTTACGAGAAAGTGCTAACACCTTGTGACCTGAATGTGCAAATAATTGAACCAATTCAAAACCAATACCTCGGCTAGTTCCTGTTATAATAATATTTTTAATCATACAGTTTAATTTCTTTGGTAGGACTATTGCTGATTTGCAAAATAGCCGGAATGGTTTTATTCATTAAATTGGCCATATGCTCATAGTCCATAATACTAGCTTCATCACCTGCTTGATGATAAAAATCAAAATTACTTAAATCGCATGAAGAAATGGTTTGACTGGGCACATTAAAGACTTCGTAAAACGAATAATTATCTGATTGCTTGAACAAATTATATTTTACAGCAATATCGGATTTTCCAAAAACATTGGCGTTTGAATAGCTATTCATGATTTGGGCCATATTACTTACATCATAACCCGTTAAAAGGGCATCATAGTCTCTATCTTTAAAAGGAACTCCAATCATTTCAAAATTCACCGTTACATATAGGTTGATGTTTTTTCCCTTTAATCTCTTTGCTAAATGATTCGATCCTAACAAGCCCAACTCTTCACTAGAATATAGGGTAACCAAAATACTTCTTTTATTGTTTTTAATCCCCGAAAAATATTTAGCCAATGCCAAAACCGCTGCGGTTCCAGTAGCATCGTCATTGGCTCCATTAGCTATAGAGTCCTGACCCACTTTTTTACCAAAACCTATATGATCATAATGCGCGCCTAGAATAACAATCTCGTTTTTTAGCTTTGCATCATGACCTTCAATCAATCCTACTATATTATAGCCAACTTTACTTTTTACATTAAAACTATCTCGATACGTTTTAAAATACGGCTTTATATGATTTGTTTTAAAATAAGCTTCTATAAATTGGGCCGCTTTTTCTATGCCCTTGCTTCCAGTTGATCGTCCTTGTAATTCATCTGATGCTAAATATGTCACTGTATTTTCCAACTCTGAACTTGTTATAAGATAAGGCTTAACCTCATTCATTTTTGTGTTTTTACAGCCTGCAAAAACCAAGAAAAACATGACTAGTGCCATTTTATTCATATTCCTTTTTTTTAAAAGCATAAATATAAAAAAAACGTAGCTTAACATGATTTAATTTAAAATATTCTTATTCTCATTGCTATATTGAAAACTTTTTTAAATTCTATTTCATTAAAAATCATTAACTTGTGTAAAAATCTTTCTTATGCCACTATACATGGATCGTCATGACATACCGGAAGAAATTTCTGCGGAACATGTTGCTAAAATGCATCAAGAAGATTTAAAAGTGCAACATCTTTACGGTTGTAAAGGTATGACCTATTGGTGCGATGAACAGAGACACACTGCTTTTTGTTTAATAGAAGCTCCCAATAAAAAGGCGCTTCAAGATATGCATAATCATGCCCATGGTGAATTTCCTTATAGTATTATAGAGGTGAATAAAACCATTGTCGAATCTTTTTTAGGGCGCATTGAAGACCCTGTGAAATCAAAGGATACTGAATTAAATATTATAAATGACCCAGCTTTTAGAGTCTTAATGGTTATTGAAACCAGTAATTATTTGGATAGACTCGAAGCCAATCAATTTAACATATTTACTCAAAAATTTCACAATAGTGTCGCAAAAAAATTAACTAGATTTAATGGACGCATTGTAAAAAAAGATAATAATAATTATTTGGTTTCTTTTAAAACTGTCACTGATGCTGTATTATGCGCACAAAAAATTCAATTTCAATTTAAATATGTTACCCCTAAATTCGACCCGTCTAGTCGGAAATTAAATATTGCCTTAAGTTCTGGTATTCCTGTTACTGATAGGGACGAAATTTTTAAAGAGACAATCGATTTAGCCACTCGAATGTGCAATATTGCTAAAGAATCTTTTGTGATTACCTCCGAGGTGAATGCGTTATATGAGAGTGAAAATAGAAATGCGGTCATAGACAAAGAGATGGTAAGAATTCTGTTGCCATCAGATGAGAAATTTATAACGCATTTAATGGATTATATTGAAGGTGTTTGGAACAACCCCGAATTGGATGTTTTAAGTTTTAGTAAAACATTGGGATATAGTAAATCCCAATTTTACAGAAAACTGACATCACTTACAGGCAAATCTCCAAATACTTTTTTAAGGGATTATCGATTAAATAGAAGCTTGAAATTATTGCATGAGCAACGTGGTAATATTTCTGAAATAGCTTTTCAAACCGGTTTCAATAGTCTCGCTTATTTTTCTGAATGTTTTAAAAGTAAGTTTAAGATTCCTCCTTCCAAATACATTCAACAACATACCTTTTGACTTTTTATCTTTTAATTCTATGATTGGTTCAAAATTGTAAGCATTTGAATTATTTGTGGTTATGTTTATGATTTTAGATAAGTAATTTTAGTGTTATCAAATATAATTTATTGTTTAACCAAAAACCGCTCATCATGAAAATTCTAAAATCAGTGTTAATTTTGGCACTAGCCATAACAAATTTTAACGTCATGGGACAAGACAAATCAGCAACCCACCTCTTAAAAGAAGAATTAAAAACACCCAATGAACATATGTATGTTATTGAACGTGTAATACCCGGAGCGGGAAATTTAACTGCTGAAGAATTACAGGCCATTTCCCAAACATCCTGTGGCGTATTGGACGACATGGGATCGGATAATATCAAATGGCTACATAGCTATGTTACCGGAGATAAAATTTATTGCGTATATATGGCCAAAAATGAAGATTTGGTACGCGAACATGCACAAAAAGGTGGTTTCCCAGCAAATTCTGTTGCAGAAGTAAAAACCATTATTGATCCTTCTACTGCAAAGAAAAATTAACGGTAATCTTGTAACATTTTTTGAGAAAACAAAAGTTTCAAAATATGAAGCAGGATTTTTATTATGGGATTCCTGCCTTCGCAGGAACTTATTACACTAACATCGTCACAGGATTTTCAATATATCCTTTTAACGTTTGAAGGAATAATGATCCCGTTGCACCATCAACCGTTCTATGGTCACATGCTAAAGATAATTTCATTGTATTCCCAACTACTATTTGACCGTTTTTAACTACCGGTTTTTCAACAATATTACCAACAGAAAGAATTGCTGAATTTGGCTGATTTATAATGGATGTAAAACTTTCAATACCAAACATTCCAAGGTTCGATACTGTAAAAGTACTTCCTTCCATTTCTGCAGGTGTTAATTTTTTCGTTCTAGCTCTTCCAGCAAAATCCTTTACAGCAGCACCTATTTGAGGTAATGATTGCTCATTCGCAAATTTAACCACAGGAACAACTAAACCGTCCTCTACTGCAACTGCCACACCAATGTGTACATGATTATTTAAACGCATTTTATCTGCAAACCATTGCGAGTTAACTTGTGGATGCTGTTTTAATGCTAATGCACAGGCTTTAACAACCATATCATTATAAGATATTTTTGTATCTGGAATGGTATTGAACTGAGCGCGGAACGCAATTGCATTATCCATATCAAACTCCACATTTAAATAATAATGGGGGGCTGTAAATTTAGACTCTGCCAAACGTTTAGCTATTACTTTACGCATTTGGGAGTTTGGTTTCTCATCAAAATCCTCCTGACCTGATGGAACAAACTTACCAACAGCGGCGGCTGAGGTTGCGGTGGCAGGTGCATAGTTTTCTACATCACGTTTTATAATTCTTCCGTTCTCACCAGACCCCTTAACTTGTGACAAATTAATACCTTTTTCATCAGCCATTTTCTTGGCTAATGGGGAAATAAAAATTCTACTTGAATCAGAAGTTGAAGTATGAGACTTCTCGACTGCGCTCGAAGTGGCAGTTGCTTCTTTTTTAGACTCTACTTGTATTGGTGCTTCTTCTGCTTTTGCAGAAGCACCTTCTTCTTTAAAGTTTTTGGCAATAGCAGAAACATCTGTTCCTTTTGGGCCAATAATAGCTAAAAGCGCATCTACTTTAGCAGATTCACCTTCATTTAAACCAATATATAATAAAGTTCCAGATTGGAAACTTTCAAACTCCATGGTAGCCTTATCGGTTTCTATTTCAGCTAATATATCTCCCTCATTAACTTGATCTCCAATCTTTTTTAACCACGAAGCCACGGTTCCCTCTTCCATAGTATCACTTAAACGAGGCATGGTCACTACGGTTACTCCTTCAGGCAGTTTGACTTCTTCAGAAGAAGATGTTTTTTTACTGGATTCTTCACTATCGCTCAGAATGACATCTACTTTAGCCTCTTCTTTTTGTTCTTTTGTATCCGTTTTATTTTCTTTTAAAAACCCCGAAATATCTTCTCCTTCATCTCCTATAATGGCCAACAAGGTATCTACTTTGGTGGTTTCCCCTTCTTTTACCCCAATATACAGCAATGTTCCTTCATGGAAAGACTCAAACTCCATGGTAGCCTTATCGGTTTCAATTTCGGCTAATATATCTCCTTCACTTATTGTATCACCAACTTTTTTCAACCAAGTAGCCACAGTACCTTCTTCCATGGTATCGCTTAAACGAGGCATATTTATAATTTCTGCCATAGCTTATATTTTATGTTGTAAAAATGGATAATCCTCTTGCTCATAAACCGCATCATACATCACGTTTTTTTCTGGAAACGACGATTCTTCGGCAAATTTTTCACATTCCGCAACTAAATCCTTAACCCGTTTATCAATCACTTTTATATCTGCTTCAGTTGCATATTTATTGTCCATTAAGATTTTTTTGATTTGTGTAATTGGATCAATTTTTTTGTACTCTTCAACTTCATCTTTCGTTCTATAATGTTGGGCATCACTCATTGAATGCCCTCTATAACGGTATGTTTTCAACTCTAAAAATGTGGGGCCACCACCTTTACGTGCCCTTTGAATGGCTTCATCAAATGCTTCGGCTACCTTTATAGGATCCATTCCATCGACAGGCCCACAAGGCATTTCATAACCTTTTCCCAATTTCCAAATATCGGTATGACTCGCGGTACGGGCAACCGACGTTCCCATGGCATACCCGTTGTTCTCACAAACAAACACCACTGGTAAATTCCATAACATTGCCAAGTTAAACGTTTCGTGCAACGATCCTTGACGTGCCGCACCATCACCAAAACAACATAACGTTACGGCATCACTCCCATGATATTTATCTCCAAAAGCAATACCAGCCCCTAATGGAATTTGCCCACCTACAATACCATGGCCACCAAAAAAGCGAAATTCTTTAGAAAAAATATGCATAGAACCACCTAATCCTTGTGATGTTCCTGTAGCTTTCCCATATAATTCTGCCATAACACGTCTAGGATCAACCCCCATACCAATTGGTTGTACGTGATTTCTATACGCAGTTATCATTTTGTCTTTAGTTAAATCCATGGCATGTAAAGCGCCTGCTAAGACTGCTTCTTGACCATTATATAAATGAAGAAATCCTCTTACTTTTTGTTGTATGTAAACCGCAGCGAGTTTATCTTCAAACTTTCTCCAGAATAACATGTTTTCATACCATTTGAGGTATACCTCCTTTGTGATTTTTTGCATCGACTATAATTAGGTTTTACTTATGCGAAACACAAAAGTAATACTTTGTGCCCTATTGAAAAAGCGTTAATTAATTAAAGTAGAAAAAATATTAAAAAAAAAGCACTTTATATACAACATTGCATATTTAACAATTTTTAATAGCAATTACTATTATTTTGAAAATCTCAATTGATAGAACAAATTAAAAATCATCTTTTTTTAAAAATATTACAAGACAGACTTATCGAAAACGAAAGGTAATAAATTTGCTAAAGAATCAGATTTTGCAATTTTACCTGTTTCACCCATAAAATATATTTCTATTGGTGTTTCTTGTTTTACTTCATATTCTGCAATCGCTTGTCGGCAGGCACCACATGGTGGAATAGGTGTGGTTGTTTTATTTTTTTTTGACCCGGCAGTAATAGCCATTTTTACAATTTTAGCTTTCGGATATTGTGAACTGGCATAAAATATAGCCGTACGTTCGGCACATAAACCCGAAGGATACGAGGCATTTTCCTGATTACTTCCTGTAATGATCTCATTATTGTCCAAAAGCAGTGCAGCTCCAACATAAAAATTAGAATATGGGGCATAGGCCTTACTTCTTGCTTCTTTAGCTTTATCCATCAACAGTGTAATTTCTTTTGGCAATTCTTTTAAACTATCAAAAACAAAAATTGTTGTTTCTATTTTTATTTCTTTCATACGTTTAAATTTTTGTAATTATTTGATAATAAGTTAATTAAAATATTAAGAGCGTATGTAACCGCTACGCTCTCACATTAAAAACTTTAAACATTCCCTCCCGATAACTATCGGGAGGTTTGCAAATTGTTAATGGGCATTTCAT
>TARA_R110002167_G_scaffold53_1_pt1 | contig 24065 bp, 24 predicted proteins | sample TARA_R110002167 | Tara Oceans TARA_R110002167 (sample SAMEA4398238) | marine metagenome | biome: Polar Biome; feature: [MES] marine water layer (ENVO:01000295) within the mesopelagic zone...; material: water (ENVO:00002006), including particulate matter (ENVO:01000060) such as......
CTCCCGCGAGGGGGAGGAGTCCATACATCTCCTTCGTCGCTATTTTAACCAACTATTTTTTGCCTCTTAATGAGGCGTTATAACCCTAGGAGAGTTTGGTGGAAGACTGGAAGTTTTACACTGTATTAATTGGCGTAGTTGCCGCTTTAGTTGGTATATATTTTAGGGAAGCACTAAAACAAGCTCATACCCAAAAGAACGCATCAAGTAGATTACTAGCTTACTTAAATTACTGGAATAAAAACATACTTGATTGGGATGTGTTTTCTATTGTTTACGTTGGTGAACAATGGAGAAAAGAAAAGATTAAAGCATATTCTAAATCAAGAAGTGCAGAAGATATTTTAGCTGTAAATGAAGAGTATGAAGCTAAGCTGAAAGAATTACGTGACGCTATAAAAAACAAAGATCCTGAGCTTAAATTTGACCATAAGGAAATATCGGAAAAGTTTAAAAAATTCACTCCTAAAGTCATGGAGCAATTTCTTGAAGCACAGAAAACCTATAAACAAAATATCATAGAAGGTAAAACCTTCATTACTGATGAAGAAGCAGCTACTTTAGGCTCTGATGTTGCTGATAGAGCAATTCATATAAAACTAAGACTGGTTTCCTTAATCGAACATGGTACTAGTTTATTGTTGCATATAGCTGAAAATAAAGAAAAGTTAGAGATTAGTGATTATGCTGATGAAATCTACCAATGCTTGCGAGTTGGAATTCTTATGTACCAAGATTTTGAGCCTATACAAGAGAGAGCTAGACAAATAAATCAACAGTCAATTTTCAATCTTGCTTTAAAAAATATGGTAGGCGGGTTATAACAAGTCGTTTAAAAGGACAAAAAACAGCTGGCTGTGCTCGTTCCTCGCTATTATAGCCAGCCATTTTTAGCCGCTTAGCAAAGCGTTATGCGCAACATGTAGACTAAGGAGATGACCTAATGAATGAAGTTGAGCACCCAGTGAAGACAAGAGAACTTCGCAGCCACCATTTCGATTCAACAATCTGGAATGATTTTGTTTTTCGTGACGATGACATTGTCATTTCCACCTATGCAAAATCAGGGACGACCTGGATGCAGCAAATCGTGTCCCAGCTCCTGTTTTCAGCTGAGGAGGGCTTGGAAGTCGCTGAAATGTCGCCCTGGATGGACTTGCGCGTTCCTCCAAAAGAAGTTAAGTTACCGGCAGTCGAGGCACAGACACATCGTCGATTCATAAAATCGCACTTACCTGTGGATGCCCTGGTCTTTTCAGAAAGGGCAAAATACATCTACATCGGTCGAGATGGACGCGATGTGGTCTGGAGTCTTTACAACCACCATCTAAATGCGAACGCGGCTTGGTACGACGCACTTAACAATACTCAAGGCAGAGTTGGCCCGGAAATCGAACCACCATGCTCGTCGATCTCCCAGTATTTTGATGACTGGCTGGATCAAGACGGCTTTCCATTTTGGTCGCTCTGGGACAATGCACGCACTTGGTGGGCGATTCGTAATTTACCGAATGTACACATGGTGCATTTTGCAAATTTGAAGTCAGACATGCCTGGAGAAATTCGCCGCATTGCAGAATTCATTGGCACGCCCATCGAAGAGTCGAAGTGGGAGAAGATATTAAAGCATTGCAGTTTTGACTATATGAAGGCCAATGCCACCAAGAGTGTTCCTCTTGGTGGGGCGTTTTGGGAAGGAGGTGCAGAAACCTTTATTCACAAAGGCACGAATGGCCGGTGGCGTGATGTGCTTTCTGCTGAGCAGACCATGAATTATGAACAGCGTGCGGAGTCGGAGCTCGGCCCCGACTGCGCACATTGGTTTGCCACTGGTGAGCTCAGATAATGTGTTTTCGTGAGTGTAGTCGAATTGCGCATAACAAGTGCATCAACATTGACCGGTTTTACACGCCGCGCCGCTATTGCTCTGCTCTGTGTAAAACCGGCAAGTTATGCAGGCGTTAGGCATTTAGATAAACTATGAACTTTTGGAGAGTATTTTGAGTAACGAATGGGACGAGTATGCTGAAAACTGGGATGTAGATCCAACTGTTGAAGAGTATGCAAAAAATGCATTTTCAGAGCTTTTAGATAACATCAATATTAATGGTTTAACCGTCCTTGATTTTGGCTGTGGTACAGGTGCATTAACTCAGCTTATGAGTCCAACCGTTAAGAGTATTGTTGCGATAGATCCATCTTCAGAAATGATAAAACATTTGGATAAAAAGGCGCTAAATAATGTATCGTCTATATCCGATTATCTATCAAAAGAGTTAGTTCAAAACCTTCCTGAGTTAGAAAACAAATTTGATCTAATAGTGGCGTCGTCTGTTTGTGGTTTTCTACCTGACTATGAAGCAACTTTGAGTTTATTAAAATCCCTAATAAAAGAAGGTGGTGTGTTTGTACAATGGGATTGGCTTTCTAATGATGATTCATCGGATATGGGTTTGTCAGAGAAAAGGGTTAAACAAGCATTTGTAGCAAATGGCTTTGTAAATACTAGAGTTAATAGTCCTTTTATAATGAGTAGCTCCAAAGGTAATATGCCTGTTTTAATGGCTATTGGCAAAAATGCATACAAGCATTTAAACAGGGACAAATAACAGTTGGTTTTGCTCGATTACATAGAGTCACAGCATAAAGTCGAACCAGATTTGATGAAAAGAGGTTTAGATAAAAAGCTAGCTAAAAGAACTTACTGGAAATCTAAAGATGGCTCAGAGTTTATCATGGAGACAGATTTTGAAACGATGATATGGGTGGCTGAAAACTACAACAAAGATGGCAATCAATTCACGTCATCTCCTAAAGTTCATATCAACGTACTCGATATTGATAACCGAGTTGCATCGGTAAAATTAACAGTGGATGATTGGATTGATTACATGCATTTATATAAAAATGAAAATAACGAATGGAAAATAATCAACGTTCTATGGCAATACCATGATACGAAAAAGCATTCGAGTAAACCGTAAGCTAATAAGGCAATCAAACGGATGCATAAGTTGGCTGGTTCCGCTTCGCTACACATTTTAGCCAGCTACAATTTCCCCCCTTAATTGGGCGTTATCGATACAAAACCTAATCCGAAGTATTGATTGTATTTAAAAGCTAATGTCTCGAATGTGACATTAGTAAACATCTTGAAATTCAATATTATTTCATGATCGTTAACCTCAAACTTAAAAGTTGGCAAGGGTTTGCAGCCCTTTTAGCGTTCAAATTTCTATCTCACCTATGAGCCTATCTGACGAGTAGTAACCGAAAAATATCGCATTTATGCACAATCTCCCTTAAAAACTAATGCCGATTTCGAGGGAATGGCCACAAAACCCCCAATAGAAAAATTAATGGCAATCGCTAAGTTTATCGCTCTTGATAAACCAACGGCGGCTGATAAATGGGTAAATGATGTGTTTGACCGCACTGATTTACTTGGTTCTCAACCAGAGTTAGGCCAAGCATCTCCAGGCCGTCAAAATATTCAACACAAAATAACACTATATGTAGTGCCTAATAAAAAAAATAGCACTACATATAGAACTAGATTGACAGAAAGTTGATCTCGATCAACTATCGAAAACACGAAAATACTATATATTGTGTTTAACAAAAATAAAAACACCATATATAGGCTGCCACATGGAATTCAACTGCTTACACCCCACCACTGTTTTTCAGGAAGTGCCTGATGAAATAAGTCTGTGTTTTAGTATAACTGGCTGCAAAATAGGCTGTAAAGGCTGTCACAGCACTGAATTATGGAATGAAAACTACGGTAGCCCTCTAACAAACAAAGCTTTCATTGAGTGGCTGAAAAAATATCAAAACTTAATCAGCTGCGTCGTATTTTTTGGTGGTGAATGGCAACCTCACGCCTTAATTGAAAAACTACTTATTGCCAAAAATTTTGGTCTTAAAACTTGTCTTTATTCTGGGGAAAAGCACATAGATATTAAAATATCCCAACATCTCAATTTTTTAAAAACAGGCGTATGGCAAGCTGAACTTGGCGGCTTAGAGAACCCTACTTCCAATCAAGTTTTTCGTAATTTAGCGACCGGTGAAAAACTTAATCATTTATTTATAAAAAATCACCATAATAATTTAACCCTGAATTCAATAAGAAAAGGAACCAACAATGTTGCGGCTTAATGAAGAACAAATTAATAATAAAAAAGATTTCATCCACAATTATTTTTTAGCAAAAAATGCGGCTGATGGCTCTAAAATCGATGCTAATGCCAATGTTAGCCACAAAAACATTGCCACGTTAGAAGCTGAACTATTAAAAGACTGCTTTGTGCAAATAAACCGAGCGCTAGTGCAAGATAAAATTCGTGAAACTTTTGATGATGAACTCGCTATTGAGTATTTACGACAAATTGAAAATCATGAAATATACGTACACGATGAAACCAGTTTAAAGCCATATTGCACCTCAATTAGCATGTACCCTTTTTTACTCGATGGTTTAACTAAGTTAGGCGGAGAGTCAAAATCGCCTAAACATTTAGAGTCTTTTTGTGGCTCTTTTGTTAATCTTATTTTTGCTATTTCTGCTCAGTTTGCGGGTGCAGTGGCAACCGTTGAATTTCTAACTTACTTTGATTATTTTGCGCGTATTGAATATGGTGATGACTATTTAACGACCCATAACAAATCAATTGAAAACCATTTACAACATGTTGTCTATGCCATTAATCAACCAGCGGCAGCGCGAGGCTACCAGAGTGTATTTTGGAATATTTCATTATTTGATCAACACTACTTCGCTTCAATGTTTGGTGAGTTTGTTTTTCCAGATTTTTCTAAACCTAATTGGCAGACAGTCGACACATTACAGCACTTTTTCTTAAATTGGATTAACAAAGAGCGTGAAAAAGCTGTACTTACTTTTCCTGTAGTCACTGCCGCTATGTTGACTGAAAACGGTCAATGTAAAGATCAAGATTTTGCTTTAAAGTTAGCAGAACAAAAAGCACAAGGTAATTCATTTTTCATTTACCTCTCTGACAGCGCTGACTCCCTCGCCTCTTGTTGTCGTTTACGTAATGAAATTTCTGATAATACCTTCTCTTATACTTTAGGTGCAGGTGGTGTCGCTACTGGCTCCATTAATGTGATCACTTTAAATATGAATCGCTTAGTTCAAGACGGTCGTGATTTAAAAACTGACATAGAAAAAATTCAAAAATACCAAGTGGCTTATCGAAAATTGATGGAAGACTATAAAGCGCAAGGTGCCTTATCCGTTTACGATGCCGGTTTTATTTCTCTTGATAAACAATTTTTAACCATTGGTATCAATGGCATGGCTGAGGCGGCTGAATTTTCTAACGTTTCGGTTGGTAATAACCAAGCTTATAAAGACTTTGTCAGCGGCAAACTTAAGGTTATTTTTCAAGCTAATCAGGCGGCGAAAAAAGAATTTGGCTATCTGTTTAATACTGAATTTGTGCCTGCAGAAAACTTAGGTGTTAAAAATGCTAAGTGGGATCGAAAAGACGGTTATCAAGTTAATCGTGATTGTTACAACTCTTACTTTTATTTGGTAGAAGGCGATGACACTAACCATATTGATAAATTTGTCTTACATGGCCAAGAAATGACCCAATATTTAGATGGCGGCTCTGCGCTACATTTAAATCTTGATGAGGCTTTATCGACCAATGCGTATGTGAAATTATTTAATGTTGCGGCAGCAACAGGGTGCAATTATTTTTGTGTTAACGTCAAAATTACCATTTGCAATCATTGTGAAGCCATTGATAAACGAACACTGACTCAATGCCCAAGTTGTGGCAGTCAGGATATAGATCATGGCACACGTGTCATCGGGTATTTAAAGCGCGTTACCTCCTTTAGTCAAGATAGACAAAAAGAACATGCTTTGCGTCACTATCATAAAAAAGAGCATAAGCAAGCGCATAAACGGGGCAGCAACGCAGCATAAATTTTTTGAAGTGAATTAAAGTTACTTCACCATGAGTATGGTTATTTGGTTAGCCATACTCTCATCATCTAACCGGCCATAACGCATAATGAAATCTTCCTTACCATCATGGTTAATATCATAGTGTTCAAACAAAGCACCATCTTTTGGCAGCAAAAGTTTGTGTTTACTCGCTTTGCGGTTAAACAGTCTTGAACTATTTTGCCCCGAAAAAATTTTAAGCTTGTCTTTACCTGAAGATAAAATTAAATCTTGCAAACCATCGCCATTAACATCACTAAGTAACACTATTGGCTGACCACTTTGACCTGACGTTAAACTAAAGCTTAGCTCTACCTCTTTACTGATAACTGCATCACTTGCATAAACATTATTATCATTCAAGGCAAAAAGTAAAACGTTTTGATCTATGCCACCAGACATCAAAGCGCCAATAATATTGCTGATACTCAACTCAAAAGAAGATAACAGTACTTCAAACTTACCATCATTATTTACATCAATTATGTTTAACCCCGTTAAAGTACCTTCAGCCTTAATAACGGTATTGGCTATTTTGGGGAGCTCTAGTTGGCCGTTTTTATTGCTAAACCCCAGATAAAACTCATAATCATTTACTCTATCTAACACGCCAGAACTTTTAGTGAAACGGACAATAACATCAACAAAACCATCGCCATTAATATCTTTTATTTTTTCAATAACCCGATGCGTTAAATTGCTTTGGTCAAGATTCTCACCATCTGATTCTCTTATTTGCCACCAATTCAAACCGTGAATAGAGCTTACTAACGCTAACTCTTCTTGTTGTGATGAAAACGATCCTCCCTCAATTTGGCGAAAGTAATTTATATGTCCTTTAGAAATCCAAGCAATATCTTGTTGTCCGTCTAACGTTAAATCAGCATAAAAAAGGGTCACAGGATTAAAAAAGACACCCTCTTGGCTTAGCTCAACCTGAGTGTTAATAGGCAAATATTGATAGCGATATTCTTGAGAACCTTTTGAGGCTAGCCATAAATTAGTGCGCTCAAAATCAGGTAATATAATGTCGTCTAAGCCATCTTTATTAACATCCTGGATGAAGTCTTTTCTGGTAATAAAACTGGACTTATTTTGCAAAAATATAGAGTTAACTTTTTGTTTATTTTGCAGATATAAAGCAGACGGTAAGCTATCGGTTTTAGTCAAGCCATCATTATAATTTAGGGAAACCACTTCATTTTTTGCCAAAAAGTATAGCCCTTGCTGATTTTCGCTGACATCGAAGGCAAAATATTTATCGGATAAGCGTAATTTATCTAGCAAAACAAAGTCATTTTTCTTCTCATGAAAAACATACACCGCTAGCCAAGTGTGCTGTTGTTCATCTTGACCAATAATCACAAGTTCATCCGCAGGATATTGCTCATTGTTAATTATATCGACGGCAATCACAGGCATAGTTACCTTAAATGGCGCGGTGATTTTATAATGTTCAAAGGTTAATTTAGTACCAACAAGTTTACTTGAACTCGCGAAAACTGGCTTGGCTGTAGAAAATCCCAAACTAAATACCGTGCCTAATATTAAACCTACTAAAAATCGATAGAGCATAACCGTCCTTTTTAAAAATATTCTATTTATCTTACTTATTTACTTAATTTTTTTCTTGCTTACTTTGTATCAATTTATAACGGTATTACCTTATAAGCGCAACGCCTTGCGCCTTCAACTATATGTTCCTCTCGTGTCACTACAGCAACACTTTCAAGTAAACGTTGAAACAGCTGTAATTCACTTCGACAAAAATTAGTGCATTTAGTTGCGGCCGCGCATATTGGGCAATGATTCTCTAGTAGCCAATAAAAATTATCATCAAAAGTCACTGTTGCCATATAACCTTCATCGCTTCGTAGCTTTGCAAGCATTGTTAATTTTTCTTCCACGCCATACCTGTCAGCTAATGCTAAACGATACGCTCGCATTGATGATTCTTCTCTATTAGCAATGAGCTTATCTAAACCATCATCGCCAAACACCGCAATAACAGAATCAATTAGCTGCACAGTTAATTCATCATGACGATTAGCAAAATGGTCATTACTTTTTTCTGTTAACGACCAAAAACGCGTTGGCCTACCTCTAGCCGCTTTTTCATCTTTATAAGTTACATCGCCCGATTCCTCAAGTGCTAGTACGTGTTGGCGAATACCCATGGTAGTAAGCCCAAGTTTCTCGGCCAACGTTTTAGCGGTGAGTGCTCCTTGAGTTTTTAATAGACTCAAAATTTTGACATGCGTTTTCATACTATCTCCAAAAGGTGACCCGCTAATTTACTAGCTAATTATTTATTATTACCTATTTTATAATTATGTAAACTTTTTTGTTTATTTTGTTGTTGACTTAATTAAGTAAAGATTATACCTTACTTAATATTAAATAAACATTTACCTTTACATAATTTCAAATAAATATTACCCACAGAAAACTAGGAGAGCAATATGATTACTTTAGAGCATGTAAATTTAGTGGTAAGCGATATTAAACAGACATTAGCTTTTTATCAGGCGGCATTCCCCCACTGGCGCGTACGCGGAGGTGGAGAAGCTAAATGGTATGGCAAACCAAGAAACTGGGTACACTTTGGTGACGATTACCAATACCTTGCTTTTAACGATGATGGTGTTGGAGAAAATCGCGATTTAACCGGTCATCAAGTTGGGCTTGCTCATTTTGCTTTTGTGACTAACGATATCAAAGGTGTTACTGAGCGTTTAACACAAGCAGGTTTTGTTGTTGATAAGCAAGGTGCTGAAGATGCCTATCGTGACAACGTTTATTATGTTGACCCCAACGGCTATGAAGTAGAATTTGTGCAATACCATAGTGACTTGCCTAGCAATAGAAACCGTTACGAAAACAGTTAATCGGTTAAAAACTGATCTCGATCAAGTACTTGAGCAGTTTACTCAGGTACTATTTCCCCCAGTTTCATTATTTATATTTGGAGTATCTTATGGGTTGTTGTGGCGGATGTGGTGGCGAAGGCCATGAAGAAAAAAAAGAACAAGCGCAAGCAGTTGAACAGTCAGCTGAAAATAAAACTGAAGAAAAAGAAACTGAAGCTTAGTTTTCCTCTTCAAGATAAATACATTAAAGACAGTGCAGCAAAAGCGACACTGTCTTTTTTATTGGCTATCCCTTAAGATTATTAGCCTTAGTAAAGCCTTTAAGCAAAGCAAACTGGGCGAAGTAGTAACTGATCATAATTGCAAAGTGTACGTTTTCTATCGGCATATAAAACTTATCAAAACCTATTAACGAATCAGACAAAACAAAACTGATACCACCAACAATCAACCAAACGTTAGATTTTTCACTAAATACCGTTGCTAGCGCCATTAGTAATAATATGCTCATATAACCCACTACGGGTACAAATAATTCTCCTAAGCCATCAGCCAAAATTGTCAGCATAACTGCGCCATAGAGCAAATAACAAACCAGTGCGATATAAAACTTAACTTGGCTAAGTTTTTTTACATAAGGTTTTAAACTCGTCAAATAGCATAAATGCGCTATAAAAAAGGCACCTAAACCAAAAATAAACCAACTATCACGATCATAATCAAGAATAAAATCGCCACAGGCTGAGAAAACTAAACCAGCAATGAAAAACTTAGTTTCGACAGATTTGTTTTTTAACGATTGCCAAGCTACGCCAATGAGTAAAAGCATAGGTAACAATTTAACTGCCCAACTTAGTGGGTAAGGCTTTATTAAGGTAGACAGTGCAAAATTAGCGGCCAGCAAAGCAAAAAGTAGTACTATTTTTTTATTCATAAAAGGTCAGTTTCCGTTGGTATAAGTTCTACTAAAATCATATTTTGACCATTTATTTTCACCTTAGCTTTCGCAATATGATGAACTTCATCAACAAAGGATATTTTCAATAGAGCCCCTTGCGGTACTAGTGTGTTTTCTTGTCCCTTTCTTTCAACGCTCATAACGTTCGTCAAACTATAAGCAAAATAAACACCTGATTTAGCTAAGTTAACCGTAACTTGCTCCGCGTCAACATAGCAACTAACGTGTGACGTTATTTTTTGCTTATTGGTGATGATATTAAAATCTTTAATTGCGCCTGCGGTAAGCTTCCCATAGGTTTTACAAGCACCATCAAAAGTGGCTATAGCTAACAAGTTAGTTAAATTATCACTGCTTTTATTGCCGCCTTTACTCTCATCTTTACTCTCATCTTTACTACCATGCAGCAGCGTTAACCCTTGCCCAGCAATTAAAACTAAATGTCGTTGGTATCCAGAAAAATCAGAGAAAAATCCTTCGTTAATCACACTGGCAATACTTAAACGCCAATCAAAATTATCTAGCGTGCCACCATCATTAATGGCCAATTCAGTCGTTTCACCTAAACCGTTCTTCCATGGAATAGTTATAAATTGTTGTGGAGCAATAACTTGTAGCAAAACCATACCTTTGTAAACCCTACCTGTCTAAATCATAATAAATATGCCCTTACTTTACCTTAGTCGCTACGACTGGCAATATTTATTTTGCTAGCTCTTTTATTAAATAGCTTGCCAATAAGGAGAGGCTAGCGTTAGTATTACTCGGTATTTTTAGTCAGATCAAAAAATCTGGCTAGCAATACAAAACTTGTCGGAGTGCCATAGGCTGAGATCGCGAAAGCGAGATCCGTAAAACCTGATCAGATTAATATCTGCGTAGGGAACAAGAAAGAGCATAAATAACCTGTTACTCACAGCACGTCATTCAATGCTCTTTTTGCCAACAGCTCCGCCTATTTTTATCTTTCTCTGATTTTATTTTACATAAAGCAGAAAAACAAAAACAAGGTGCGACCATGAACGATCAACCAAAAAACAAACTCAGCAGACGCGAAAAACGCGAGGCTGCCCAAGCATTTTTAAAAAATGTTTCTGATCAATCTTTCCCTAATTCTAACAAAGTATATGTGCAAGGCACAATTCACGACATTCAAGTAGGTATGCGTGAAATCACCTTGTCAGATACCCTTATTTCGTCAGGGAATGGCGGCGGTAAAGATAACCCCGTTTATAAAAAAAATGAGCCTTTATGTGTTTATGACACCTCGGGTTTCTATACCGATGAAAACGTTGACATTGATGTTCACAAAGGCATTCCGCGATTACGTGAAGCATGGATAGATAGTCGCGGTGACGTTGAACTCTTACAATCAAATAGCTCTCAATACGCACAACAGCGATTAGCCGATGAAGGGGTTGACCATATTCGTTTTGAGCACTTGCCTACAATGCGTATCGCCAAAAAAGGCAAAAATGTTACCCAAATGCATTACGCTCGCCAAGGTATTATCACACCTGAAATGGAGTATATTGCCATTCGTGAAAACTTAAAGCGCGATCAGGTTAAAGATGAAATTTTATTGCAACAACATAAAGGTCTGTCGTTTGGTGCTACTTTCCATAAGCAAGCAGGCCCTGAACAAATCACCGCTGAATTTGTTCGAGATGAAGTCGCTCGTGGCCGCGCTATTATTCCGGTAAATATTAATCACCCAGAATGTGAGCCGATGATTATTGGCCGTAATTTTCTAATTAAAGTAAATGCCAACATTGGCAACTCAGCGGTAACCTCTTCAATTGAAGAAGAAGTTGAAAAGCTAGTTTGGTCAGCAAAATGGGGCGCAGACACTGTGATGGACTTATCCACAGGTCGCAATATTCATGAAACCCGTGAATGGATTTTACGTAATTCACCCGTGCCCATTGGAACCGTACCAATTTATCAAGCCTTAGAAAAAGTCAATGGTGTTGCTGAAGACTTAACTTGGGAAATATTCCGCGATACCTTAATTGAGCAGGCCGAGCAAGGCGTAGACTACTTTACTATTCATGCGGGCGTTTTACTGCGTTACGTACCGATGACAGCAAAACGCCTTACTGGCATAGTGTCACGTGGTGGCTCTATTATGGCAAAATGGTGTTTAGCGCATCACAAAGAAAACTTTTTATATACCCACTTTGAAGACATTTGTGAAATTTTAAAACAATACGATGTGTCATTTTCATTAGGTGATGGCTTACGTCCTGGCTCTGTTGCCGATGCTAACGATGAAGCACAATTTGCTGAATTACATACCTTAGGCGAACTAACTAAAATAGCTTGGCAGCATGACGTGCAAACCATTATTGAAGGCCCAGGTCATGTGCCACTTCATATGATTAAAGACAATATGGAAGAGCAACTTAAACATTGTGGCGAAGCGCCGTTTTATACCCTTGGGCCATTAACCACTGATATTGCGCCGGGTTATGATCACATTACTTCAGGTATTGGCGCGGCGAATATTGGTTGGTACGGCTGTGCCATGCTTTGTTATGTAACGCCGAAAGAGCATTTAGGCTTACCGAACAAGGAAGACGTAAAAGAAGGTTTGATCACTTATAAAATTGCCGCTCATGCCGGTGATTTAGCGAAAGGCCATCCGGGCGCGCAAATTCGTGATAATGCCATGAGTAAGGCGCGTTTTGAATTTCGTTGGTATGATCAATTCAACATAGGTTTAGACCCTGAAACCGCAAAAGCGTACCACGATGAAACCTTACCGCAAGAGTCAGGTAAAATTGCGCATTTTTGCTCAATGTGTGGCCCTAAATTCTGCTCAATGAAAATTTCTCAAGAAGTTCGCGATTATGCTGCTGATCTTGAATCAGGAAAAAAAATTGAAATTCAATTATTGGATGAAACCATCGTGCTAGATTCAGAACAAGCAAGCATAGAACAGAGCATGGCGCTTGGTATGGCAGAGAAGTCAGCTGAATTTAAAGCGACCGGTAGTGAAATCTACCATGTTATTAAATAGTTCAATGATTGTTTAGAAGGCATAAATAATGAAAATAGCCATCGTTGGCGCTGGGTTAATGGGTAGGCTGTTAGCCTTGTCATTGCATCGCCAAGCTGAATTTAACGTTACTCTATTTGATAAAGACACAAAGCTAGCGCATAACAGCGCCGCTTACGCCGCAGCAGGTTTGTTGACGCCCTTAGGTGAATCGCTACATAGTGAACCGAATATTGTTGCCATGGGCTTTGAGTCTTTGCCTTTATGGCCAACATTGCTGGCCAGTTTAGACGAACATACCTTTTTTCAACAAACGGGCGCTATTATGGTTAGTCACGAACAAGACAAGGGTGATTACCTGCGTTTTGTTCGTCATTTACAACATAACTACCCGCAGCAAACTATCCATCAGTTAACACGCGCAGGTTTAACTGAACTCGAACCAGAAATCGGTCATCGCTTTAATCAGGGTCTCTACCTTCCACAAGAAGGGCAAATTGGTAATCGCCGTTTATTGATTGCCTTGCGCAAACAGCTTGAAAAAGAAGGCGAAAGCATGAATGGCGTTAATCCGCTAAACTGGTTAAGTGAGTGTAATGTTTTTGCCATTGAAACTGCTGAACGTAGCAGTAAAGTAAGCTATCAAGAGTTCGGCGTAAATCATAGCCAATCATTTGATTTAGTTATTGATTGTCGAGGTACAGGCGCAACAAGGAAAAATAGTCGACATAACTGTGCCCCGTTAAGTGATTTACGTTCTGTGCGGGGTGAGTTATTTCAATTATTTGCCCCTGAGGTCAATATTTCACGGCCGATACGTTTGATGCACCCAAGATATCAGCTGTATATAGCACCAAAACAAAAAGGTTTTTATGTGGTTGGTGCCACTGAAATTGAGAGTGATGATAACGCGCCGATGACAGTGCGTTCAGCGATGGAATTACTGAGCGCAGCTTACAGCGTACACTCAGGTTTTGCTGAAGCCAATATTCGTCAACATATTAGTCAATGTCGGCCAGCTTTTAGTGATAATCAGCCGAGACTTAGTCACAAAGGCAGTTTAATACAGGTTAATGGCTTATTCCGTCACGGTTTTTTAATTGCGCCTGTGGTGCTTAAGCAAGTATTAGCCTTGGTCAACAACGTGGCAAATAACGTGGTAAGCAACACCAAAAATAGCAACGATAACTTGCCCTATAGCGATTATTTGCGCATAGAGCAATTACAAGAAGAGGTGATTTAATGAACATTCATATAAATGGCAAAGCCTATCCCTTGCCGCACGAAAACCATATTAGTGTTAGCGCTGCATTAACGCTGTATTTTATTGAACCACAACAAAGCACTTTTGCCGTAGCACTTAATGGCGACTTTGTTGCTAAAGAAGATTATGACAAAACTCTTGTTAAAAACGGTGACAGTGTCGATGTGCTTTTACCCATTCAAGGAGGCTAACCCCAATGTCACTTACTATTTATGGGCAAAGCCTCGATAGTCGTTTGCTTATTGGCAGTGCGCTTTATCCTTCTCCGCACGTGATGAAGCAAGCTATTTTAGCTAGCGGTTCGCAAGTAGTGACCTTGTCGTTGAAAAGGCAAAACCCCACAGAACAGTCGGGACAGCAAATATGGCAGTATCTACAAGACATAGTCACGCAAGTTGACGGTTATTTATTGCCAAATACTGCCGGCTGTAAAACCGCGAAAGAAGCGGTAACACTCGCAAAAATGAGTCGAGAAATATTTAAAACCAATTGGCTTAAACTGGAAGTTATTGGTGATGATTACAATTTACAGCCTGACCCTATTGAGCTTATCCATGCCGCTGAGCAATTAATTAACGCTGGCTTTAACGTATTACCATATTGCACCGATGATTTAGTGCTGTGTCAGCGCCTTTATGATTTAGGTTGTGAAGTTATTATGCCGTGGGCATCACCCATTGGGACAGGTAAAGGGCTGATGAACCCCTACAACTTAGAAACTATTCGTTTGCGATTACCTGAGGCAACGCTGATTTTAGATGCTGGCATAGGTAAACCTTCGGATGCCTGTTTAGCGATGGAAATGGGTTATGACGGTGTTTTACTCAATAGCGCTGTGGCCTTAGCAGATAATCCCGTATTAATGGCAAAAGCCTTTAGTCAAGCGTTACAAGCTGGTGAGCAAGGTTATTTAGCGGGTATTATGGAGCCGCGACAAACCGCCCACCCGTCAACGCCGACACTTGATACTCCCTTTTGGCTCCAACAATGAGAGAAAGTATTAACAAAAAACCGATCATTTGGACTATTTCGGGTAGTGATTGTTCTGGTGGTGCCGGCATTGCAGCGGATATAAAAACAGGCCATGCCTTGGGTGTTGAAGTGTGTACGTTAATTACCGCCAATACGATACAAAGTTCAAGTAAGTTAGTGTCAGTTAACCCTGTGCCGGTTGATATTTTACAACAACAAATTGGCATACTCATTACTGATAAACCGCCGTTGGTGATAAAAATTGGTTTATTAGCAACAGGTGAACAAGTCGCGTGGTTAACAACGGCTTTAGTCCAGTTAAAGCAGCTGTTACCGCAGTTAATTGTAGTTTATGATCCCGTTGGCCAAGCCAGTGCAGGGGGGAGTTTTAACGAATTATCATTAGCGGACTTAACCCCTTTATTACAACAAGTTGATGTACTAACGCCAAATATAATCGAAGCTAATTTCTTGGTAAATAGCTCTTTGCAAACACAAACCAAGCAACATAGCGCTGAAAAACATAGTACTGAAAAACATGCTGAAAAACATACCGAAATATTGGCCGAGAGAATTTATCAAACCTTTGCCATTACTAGCATTATTATTAAGGGTGGTCATAGCAATAATAGTGACCAGTGCCTTGATTATTGTTATCACCAACTGAACCAGTTGAAACAAGACAATCAAGACAAAAATCATCAAGCTATTCGCTATCAGCTAACGTCACCTCGACAAGCTAGTAATTATAGCCATGGTGGTGGTTGTAGTTTTGCTAGCGCTTTAGCCTCTTTTTTAGCCCTCGGCTATTTAGTACGTGATGCTTTCACCTTAGCTAAAGCTTTTATCAACCAAGGTTTAGCGACAACAGCACAGCTAAGTGCTGAACAAAATCACCAATATTATGGCGCGTTTGAACAGCCTATTGGATTTGCTACTTCAACAAGCTTGGTCGCAAACTTTCCATGTGTTGTTGATGAGCTTAGCCAACAATATCAAAACTTACCTGCATTTGAATCGCTCAATTTACAGGGTGAAAAACTCGGACTTTATCCTGTGATTGGTTCTATTGCGTGGTTAAAGCGTTTATTACCTTTGGGCTTAAAAATCATTCAATTAAGAGTGAAAAGCATAAACCAAGATGAACTCAACCAAATAATTATGGAAGCGGTTAATTTAGCAAAAGATTATGATACTCGACTATTTATCAATGATTATTGGCAACTAGCCATTAAGCATGGCGCTTACGGCGTACATATAGGCCAAGAAGACTTAGGCAATGCAGACTTGGCGCAAATTCAACAGGCCGGTTTACGTGTAGGTATTAGTACTCATGGCTGTTATGAATTTTTACTGGCGCAACAATTACAACCGTCATATTTAGCCATTGGCGCAATTTTCCCCACTCAAACTAAAGATATGACAGGGCAGATACAAGGCATAGAAAACTTAACGCAGTTATTGGCATTACGATCTGAAAATTTACAACCTAAAAATTTACAACCTGAAAATAAGGCACAGCAAATTCCTGTTGTCGCTATTGGTGGTATTAACATGACACGAGCACCACAAGTGCTAGCTACTGGCGTAGACAGTATTGCGGTTGTTACCGCGATAACTGAAGCCGAGAATCCAGAGCAAGCAGTAGCAGAATTAATGGCGTTAACAGCGTTAGCCAGATAATACCTCTAAATAACACATCTAGAGAATACCGCTTATTTATTATCCGAACTTAGGTAGCGATACTTATCAGTGAACGCCGCTGCTTGGCCGCCATAGGTGTCAAGATTTCGACAAACTTCATTGATAGAAGGCCAACGTAATAAACACCAAGAAGGCGCAAGTAACACTTCTTTATGAGCCGTGGCAGAGACTCGATGAAAAATAATATCTTTGGGTGTATGTCTTATTAATTCTCCAGCAATGGCAGCATACTCACTCATACTGAGTAAATCAATACGTTTTGCCTGCCAAGCCTTGGCCATGGTACTGCCTTTAACTATATGCAAAGGATGCAGCTTTAAACCCGCAAGAGGTAAATTTAACACCTGTTCTAAGGTGTACATGGCTTCAGATAATTGTTCACCCGGTAAGCCAATAATTAAATGACTACAAACTTTTATGCCATACGCTGCGGCACGGTTAACAGCGTCTTGATAAGCCGAAAATTGATGACCTCGGTTGATGCGTTTTAGCGTTTTGTCACTAGCTGATTGCAAACCAAGTTCCAACCAAACTTCATAGCCTTGACCTACATATTCTTTCAATAATTTTAATACTTCATCAGGCACGCAATCAGGGCGGGTGCCAACACATAATCCTATGATATTAGCTTGAGTTAAGGCTTGCTGATATTTTTGTCTAAGCACTTCTACTTCTTCATAAGTACTGGTATAAGCCTGAAAGTAGGCAAGATATTGTGATGACTTTTTACCATCATCCGCTTTACCTTTATTGAGCTGTTGAGCAATAGACGTTTGATTAGTAGAAGGATTAAATGACTCAACATTACAAAAGGTACAACCTCCCCTACCTAACGTTCCATCGCGATTTGGGCAGGTGAAAGCACCGTTAATAGTTAACTTTTTAACCCGTTGCTGATATTTTTGTTTTAAATAAACACCAAAAGTATTGACGTAGTGATCTAATTGCATTGAAGGTTATTTGTAAGCCTAGTGTATAAAAGAAGCGCTATGTTACGCTATTATCTACTTATCCCCAAACTACTGACTAATAGCAACTTTAAGTTGCCACTCAAGCCAGTCTTCATCCACGTCTTGATATAAAGAAAAACTCTTAACCTGTGCTTGATCATCTGCTGCATCAGTTTTAGTGCCCGTTTCAAGTTCCGGGGTTGCAAAGGCAATGCCACCAGCAATTAGGGTTTCAATTGATTCAGAGTCAATATTAACCCCAGAAAAGATACCCGCTTCAATATTAATGCCACTAGTATTCCAAAATTTACTGCCACTATTAACTAATGGTGCATAACGCTTAGCAATATTAATAAAAACATCAACCGTATCCGCTGTTGGGGATAAGTCAATACCAATCACCTCGCCTACTTTTACCTGACGATAAAGCACCGGATTACCAATACGTACCGAACCTAAACGCTTGGCAATTAATTTAACATTTAAACCATAAGGTAGTTGTTTGATGGTTGGCGGCAACTCAAGTGCTTCAAACACGGTTTGTTGCTTAACAGCTTTATTGCTCGGCAAAAGGGCGATAAAGGCACCTTCGAGTAATGATGATATGTTTTTCGAACCAACTAAGCCTATTTCAGGCTCAACCACCCAAAAGCTAGCCCCTTGTTTTGCAAATTTAGCACCTATGTCATTTAGCAAGACTAACGCGGTTACACCGATTTCATCATCATTAAATACTAAACGCGCTACCGAGCCTACTTTCTGCCCTTGATAAACAACGTTAGTTTTTACTTTCAAACCAGTAAAATCATTAAAATGAATACTAATAGTTAACCCTGAGTTTTTAGCTTGCTCAAAATGCTCAAACAACTCAAAACGGTCTAACTCATTAACCTCAACTGGTGGATTTTCACTGTTTATTGGATTATAAAAGCTAATGCCACCGCGTAAAATAGCATCTACAGATTCCGTTTTAACCACAAAACCGCCTAATCCACCACTAAGCATTAAACCACTAGCATTGTAAAAGCGCGTGTCTGCTCGTATTAAAGACTTATGCTCATCATCAATAGTAATATTAACGCGAACTTTATCAGCTTTTTTATCTAAGGTAATATTATCAACTTGTCCAACAACAACACCGCGATAACTAATACTGCTCCCAGCTGTTGCAACACTGGCACTGTTTGCCACTAAACTTAACTGCAAACCTGATGCACTTGCATATTTAGCAGGAGGCGAGGTTAATAAAACAAAATCAGTTTTAATTATTTTATTTTCTTTATCAAGGTTAAACGTTATATAAGCCCCTCCTAACAAAGCATTGGTATCTGTAGCGCCCGACAAACTAAGGTTAGGTTTTGCTAACCAAAATTGAGTACCCTCACGCAAAATTGTCTCATATTCAGGCAATATACCCAGATATAGCTTACTTTTATCACCTTCTACTTCAATATTGTGAATAGAACCAATTTCCACACCGCGATGCAAAATGCGCGTATTGGTATTAATTTGCTCATTTGCAGAAATAACTAAGGTAAAACTGGTTCGCTGCTCTGCTAATTTTTTATTAGCAAATAAATTAAACCTATCGCCATTGACCACGGGATTATCAGCTACTGCGTTGTCGATATTAACAACCGAAATACCGCCCGTTAAAATGCTTTGAAGCGATTGTGCTTCTACATCGACACCCAAAAGGTTTGCCTTAACCTTAAATCCGGAATTATTATAAAAATGGCTTGTTGACGTAATATAATGTTGATATTTCTCTTGAACATGAATGTGTATCAAATGTTGCCCTGCACCAACGCTATCAACTGCTTGAACACTACCAATAACTTGCTGTTTATAATATATATTACTGCCCACTTGCAATGAATGTCGATCATTTGATTCAATAATGAGGTGTAAACCCGGCTCAGTATATCGATAGGGAGGCTTAACATTAAAAACGGAGAATTTATTTGTTGGTTTACCTTGAAGAGAAGGACGAATACTGATGTAAGCGCCTGTTAATAATGTTTTTGCATTTGAGATACCCGTAAGGTCAATATGAGGAGACACGAGATAAAATTGAGATGTTTCCGTTAAATAAGGAACAACTCGAGGGTTAACTTTAGCCTTAGCGGTAACTTTTCTAGTTTGGGGATCTATTTTACTAAAAGATTCTATGGTACCTATCGTTAAGCCCTGAAACAAAATAGCCGCATTATGATTAACACCTGAATTCCAGTCTAACGTAAGCTCAACTTCATGACCCATCTCTGCTGATTGGAAGTCAGCATGCAAAGGAAATGTATGACCATTTTTGGCCGGAGATAATTTTTCCTGATAACTTAGCGTATCAACAGCGATCCCACCACCAAGAATAGAGCCTAACGAGCCTGTATTTACTTTTATTCCAGCCGTGATTGATGCAGTAATTTGTACGCCACTGGTATTCCAAAAAAGTGAATTTTCTTTTACTAAATGTGCATATTCTTGTTCAATAAAAATATTAATATTTATATCTTGGCTATCCTCAGCGTAGTGATAACCCGTGACATAACCGATAGGTATTTGTTTAAAAGTGATAGGGGAATCTTCACTAATAGAGCCTAATACACTAGCTTTCAAGGTAAGGTGTAACCCTGGTGTGGACATATCTAATTGGGGTGCTTCATTCAAGGCGACAAAATGATTTTGGCTTTTAGCCTTTTTGTTAGTATCTGGAATGATATTGATATAACTACCTGACAATAACGTATCTAAACCAGACACACCTTGCAAGGAAATATCAGCACTAACTAACCAAAACTGTGTATTTTTGGTTAGGTAATCAGCAAAAGACTTTGTCATTTCCACTTCGGCAATAACCGACTGTAAATCATCAGAAGGTACAACTTTACTCACCATGCCTGTGACAAGTCCTTTATAACGTACCTCGGTTTTTTTCGGTACAATACCTGCGCCATTTTCAAACTCAATGGTGATGAAAACACCCTGCTCAGATAACGCCTTAATCCCCAACCAGCCACCAAAAATTAAAGCAATAAAAGGGACAAACCAAATAATTGAGAGCCCTTGACGAGACACAACCTCAGCAGACGTTACGCTACCTTTCAATTCCTTGTCATTCAACGATTTATCAATTGCCATTTTTTTCCTTAAGCTAACAAACTTATTCGCTTTTTTGCTTTTTATCCCACAAAAGCCGAGGATCAAAGCTATTTGCCGCTATCATTGTAAAAATTACCGTTAAAGTAAAGTAATTAATTGCTGGCCCTGCCGCCACAGACGTCACAAACCCTAGTTCAACCACCGCTACTAATAATGCCACAACAAAAACATCAAGCATTGACCAGGGGCCCAAAAACTCTAAAACATGATAAAATTTGCTGTGCTTGTCTGGTCGTAATCGTATACCCGTATATGCCCGGTAAACCAGTAGAAATAACCCGATAATTTTAAGTAAGGGTACAATAATACTTGCCGTGAAAATAATTGCAGCAATAGGATATAGACCTTGATCAACAAACTGACCAATACCTGAAAGTATGGTTGATGGATCACCAATACCCAAGGAATATATAATCATAATAGGGTAAAGATTTGCGGGAATAAAAACTATTAATGCGGCAATATTCCACGCTAACGTATATTGTAAACTATGAGGTTTACGCTGATAAAATAAACCATGACAACGAATACACTGTATTTTTTCATGATATAGGGTGTCACGTAATAAATTGAGTTTATGACATTTAGGGCAAAGGGCAAGGTTACTCTTTTTCGCTGTTTTAATCGACAAATTCATCTTCCAATCTTTGCCAAATATAATCTTGGTCTAAAGCAACAGCAGCCATTGTTGAGCTAATAAGCCAAAGAATAAAAGCCAACAACCCCATATTGATTGACAGCTCAGTATCATCAAGTAATTTATACATAGAAACCACAATCCCTAACATAAAAACATTAAGCATTGCCCAATTATCTAGATGATGAAAAGCACGAAAAAAATGCAACAATGAAGGCTTTAATCTATTGAATTTAAAACAGTACGTTATATAAAAAGACCCTAATAACCGTACAACAGGCACCGCAATGGTAAATAAAAACACTAAAACAGCGATCATAAAATAGCCACGTTCAATTAGCGCAATAATGCAGTCAAGTAATGAGGCATGATGGTATTGACCCGCTAAAGTCACCCCCATAATAGGGAGTAAAATGGCAGGTACGAGTAAAAATATACCCGCTAAAGACCAATAATAACTGCGTTCTATAGAATCAACTTTATGCTCCATCATAGTACTACCACAACGAATACACTTTACGCTTTGACCTTGCTTTAATGCAGGCTTGTCATATAAGGCGTCACACTGATGGCAGGCTATTAACTGTTTGGTATCTAAACATGTAATCAAGTGTTTTGCTCAAATATAAAAAAGACATAAAAAGTATTTTAGGATATAAGCTAAAGAAGTCGCAAGCTTTTACCTTAAATATAAACAAAAAAAGCAGCGATAAAGGCTGCTTTTTCAATAGAGTAATAAATATTTTTTGCTATTTAAGTGAAGACATATATTTCACTAACTCATCAATATCACTATCAGATAAGTTTATCGCAATATTACGCATCATATTATTCTTGTCATTACTACGACTACCGTCTCTAAACGTTGTAATTTGTTTTTTCAGGTAATCTGAATTTTGTCCAGCAATAGCAGGAAAACCTGCCTGAGCCATGCCTTGACCTTTCACGCCATGACAAGCAACACAAGCCGTTATACCTTTTTTAACATCACCACCAAAGTATAATTTGTGACCTGCTGCACTCCCTTCGCCAACACCTGCCTTAGGTATTTGTACTGCATAGTAGGCAGCCAAATCATTCATATCTGTTGCACTTAAACCAGCAACCATACCAACCATAACGGGATCTTGACGCTCACCTGATTTAAAATCAGCTAACTGTTTAGCAACATAACTTGCACTTTGACCTGCTAAACTAGGATACATAGACACAAGACTGTTACCGTCTGGGCCATGACAAGCAGCACACATTGCTGATTTTTGTTGGCCTAATTTAACATCGCCTTCCACTGCATTGGCCGAGTGAACACTGCCTAATACGAACACTAGTGACAAAATAATTTTTTTCATTGAATAGCTCTCTACTTATCGTTAATGATTTAAATTAATATATAAAACTGACGGTATTTTACACTAATATAGCCAATGTGTAACAGCATCACAGAATAAATTCCTTGAAAAACCCGTATTTAATCAATTTATTTATTTTTTTAATCAAAAAACCAATAGAAAGCGTTATAATGCCACTTTATTTATTATTTTTAAATTAACCGAGTTAAGCCCTTGTCTTTAACAACTATACATTTAAGCAAAGCCACTTTTATCCTCAGTGCGCCAGATATTCGAAAATTACCAGAAGACAGTGGTATTGAAGTAGCTTTCGCTGGCCGATCTAATGCCGGCAAATCAAGCGCCTTGAATACATTAACAAATCAAAAAAGTTTAGCACGAACCAGTAAAACGCCTGGTCGTACTCAACTTATTAACGTGTTCGAAATTGGCGACAACAAACGCTTAATTGACTTACCTGGTTACGGTTTTGCCAAAGTACCATTAGAAATGAAAAAGAAATGGCAAAAAGCACTGGGTGAATATCTAGAGAAACGTGAAAGTCTCAAAGGTTTGGTGATATTAATGGATATTCGCCACCCACTAAAAGATTTAGACATGGATTTAATTCAATGGGCTGCCGATAGCGAATTACCCGTTTTAGCCTTGTTAACAAAATGTGATAAATTATCTCAAGGTAAATGCAGTACAGAAGTGTTAAAAGTAAAAAAAATATTAGCCCCATTAAATGCGGACATAAAAGTTCAAGCATTCTCATCGCTAAAACGCACCGGTGCTGAACAAGCAGATACCATTATTTGTGATTGGTTTTTAGAAGAACTTGAGCAATAAATAGTTTATTCATAAGTTAACTATCACCCGTGTTAATGAATAATTGATCTAACAATTGTGGCAACCGCTCATCAGCTTCTAAAAATTGAATGCCAACAGTAACAAAACCATTGTCGTTACGGCTATTACATATGGTATATCACACTTAGAGGGCTTTCTGTCACACAAACTGGAGGTGTTCAGTTGTTTGTTCTGGTAATTGCCGCTACAGGAGTCGTAGTACTTACCAGCGAACTTATTACTTTTCGTTTGATTGAGTCATCTGTTTTGATTCTTGGCGGCATTGAAACTTTAATATGTTTTAGTCAACTAAGCTATTTTACGGCTGGCTAGTGCTTAATACCAATTGAATTAATGAATACACCACTTAGCGAGAATTAAAAG
>TARA_R110002167_G_scaffold244221_1_pt1 | contig 24046 bp, 15 predicted proteins | sample TARA_R110002167 | Tara Oceans TARA_R110002167 (sample SAMEA4398238) | marine metagenome | biome: Polar Biome; feature: [MES] marine water layer (ENVO:01000295) within the mesopelagic zone...; material: water (ENVO:00002006), including particulate matter (ENVO:01000060) such...
CGCGTTGAGTAGGTCAAAATCATTTGGGCTTTTAGTTTAAATTAGATGCCTATTATTATTTCCTAACTCTCTTTGGGCGCATAAACCAATTGAAGCAGAACATTAGGATTTGCACCCCGATCTAACGGTGGGCTTTTGAAGTTATATTTAGGGCCGTGTCGTGTAGAACAAGGCCATTACATTTGCTCCCTTCGGTCGCCGAAGGCGCGCGCTGTTTTTGGCAGCGTTGAGACTGTAGAAAAAACTCCCAATTTCCATCCAATTCGAGTTTTCGCTTATCCGCTTTTTACCAGGTCAGGAAATGCCTTTTAGATAATGGGAATATTTGGCTCTAGCGTCACAAAAGCGGTCATTCGCTGTTTCCGCGTAGTGAGGGCATGTGAACAAGAGAGTGCTTCCCATTAACACGTTAGGGAATCACTTAACCCATTGAAATTTATGAAAAAGGCGATATGATCAGGGGAAACGAATATTTAGCAAAATTAAAGGGCATTATTTTTCGTTTACGCTGAAACCCCGACTTTGATAAGGGGGCGCGAGTCTCTATAACTAGCTGTTAGGCAATAAGAGCAATGGAAAACGAAGAGAACAAATTATTTTCTCAAGCGGCTCATCCAGTAAGTTGGTATGAGGTAGCTAAATTGATGCATGAGAATGCTCAAGCATTACATAACATGCCTCAAGGTATAATCACTTACAACGATGGCGTAAAATCTCTAACCAGACCAACTTCGAACCGCTCTGTATTTTTATTAGCTGCGTTTGCCCTTGAAAATCTTATCAAAGCTTTTCTGATCTATGAAAACCCAACTTACATCGAAGGCGGAAAATTAGCTAACCAGCTGCTAAATGGCCATAGCTTAAGCAAACTTCAGAAACGGTGTAAAAAAATACCTTCTCCTAAAAGGACGCGTCATGTCTTCGAGACATTGGAAGTTGGTGTAAATTCATGGGCAAGGTACCCTTGCGCTACTTCAGTCCAACGCGAGACCGAGGAGCGCACAGTAACTCCAGAGTTTTGGAAGTGTTACAACGATGTGTTCGAACTCTATAGTAAAAAGCTTGAACAACTATTATCTAAAAAATGGAAGGGACCGTACGGTGAAATTACTTCAATACAGTTCCAATAATATGCCTAACAAGGCGTGGCAGATCACAATTTTCCGCTGCGCTCCAAACCAGCCGCAAATGAGGACGTTAAGTTTAAAAAAAGCCTTCATCCGACTTGGGCTTCTCGACCGTCCGCTTTTTACCAGGCTAGAACATGTAGCATGAAAAGCCAGTAGGAAATTCTCCTGCGTCACACATTAGCGGTCAGTCGCTGTTTCTACATCGCTAAGGCATTTGAACAGTAGAGTCCTTACCGTCGCGCTAGGCAATCACAGGAATTAAAATATGAGTAAGTTATGCTTCCTTTGTGGTGAGATGATTCTTGACAAGAGCACGAAGGAACACATTATAGGCGACTCATTTCTTGCTCGGCTCAATCTAAAAAATCAAACACACACGTTTAATCACGGAGGATCGGTAAGAGAATATTCTAGGCTAAAACTACCAGCTCATGGCAAGTGTAATGGAGAGATGGGGTCTCGTTTTGAGGAACAAATTATCTCTTTGTTGGAAGCATTTGATGACAATGTTGATGTGCTAAGAATGCTGCACAAGACTAAAGGTGATGAAACGGTGCTCGCCGTGAAACAGACTCTAGTACAGTGGCTGGCGAAAATCTATATTGGTCTTGTATATTGGGAGTCAGAGTTTTTCGGGCACAATGACGCTAGCCATCAAGATCACCTCAAGAGTCAACTTAATTACTCGCTGCTATCACAGCTTCAGGCATGCTTCAAAAATGAGTGGGCGTTTACCGTACTTTCATCTCTCTATTATTTTCGAATTCCATCAAATAATGACCAGTTAGATTTTGATTTCGCTACGGGCCTACCTTCGGGTTTGATTTATCTCAAGTTTCGCAATCATTTGCTAATAGGGTGTTTTTCGGATGGATATTTAACCGAAGAGTGGTTTACTGACCATCAATACATTGAGACACAAAAATTTCTTGATAATAATCCGAAAGATCGCTTGGTATATCTACATGCAGTAGCTCACGTATGGTCTGTTAGAGAGAACTTACCTATTGCTCCGAAAATTGATTATACAGCAGATGGTGTAGTTGACTCCTCACGAGCGGGGTTGTCGGGTAAGCCGCCCATAAGTGAAGAAATAGTAAGCGAAAGAGCTGCGGAGATTCTTGAAGAGCACAGGAGTCTAAAGTGCAGAATTACCTAACAAATCAAGTAAGTAAGACGCCGCCGGTGACGTCTCTTCTTGAGGCGCTGGGTCTGTATGAAAACCTGATTCCTTCGTCGCATCACATCACTTATCTTTGACCGTCCGCTTTTTACCAGATCAGGAAATGCCCCCTAGCTACTGGGAGTAATTGGCTCTAGCGTCACAATAGCGGTCAGTCGCTGAAGCTATCAACCCCGTATTCAGCAGCATTGCGTTCACTAATTCTGGTGGAGTTCAGTTAAACAATGGATTTTTATTGAGAAGTGATTATGCTCCGTGCTACGGGGATTCCACATCAAATGCAGGATGCACACAAATGAAAAAGCCATCTCAAGCTTACTATCGCCCTGATTCAAATAGAATTATCCTGCTTAATCATCTCAAGGCTTAGACTCGCTATGTACACGAGTTATAAAGCGCAACGCATTTGAATTTACTGTTATGACTAAGGAGTTAATGTGAAGTACCTTACCCATTTAGCAATAGCTATGTTTTTAGTCGGTTGTACTGCTACTGGACCATTGTTCAATGGAGTTTCTGAAGCAAGGTCCGACAAGGCTATAGCGTACTTTTTCAGGCAGGCAGCATTCTATGGTTCTGGATCTTGTCCTGACTTAGTTATCGATGGAGAAAAAATAGGCTGCCTTAAAAACGGCGGTTTTTTTGAAGTAATCCTAGAGCCGGGCAATCACCTTGTACTATTTGATAAAGGAACATGGGAACCAGATAAAGATCTACGGTCAAATATTACTCTTGAGAAGGGTAAAATATATTACTACGAGTATGGCCAAGAAATGACCGGAGCCTTTGCTGTTCCTGGTTTCTCAATGGTCTCAGGAAGAGAGAATTTCATCCGCAAGACCGAAGAATACTCACTATCAATACTAAAGAAGTTGAAAAAGTCATAACAAAAAAAGGCAAAGCGACCGCTAACGCGTCGCTTACTTTTGGCGTTAAATTCCAGGTGAGTATGGCGAGTATTCCAAGATACAAAAAGGTAGAGGCAGTTTTTCTGGGTCTATTTATTCCTCTAGTTCTTACCGGATATACCGCTTATCTCATTACCCACTCTGAAGCGGTATTTTGGGGTAGGAGTTCTACCGCCATTTATCATGGCACGGAGGCATATCTTATTTCTCTGCTGTGGTTCGGGGTGTCGGCGCTAATGCTTGGACAATTCTTATTTCGCCCGTATCAGATGTTGCCGCCGTTGAGGCACAAAGCTTTCATGTGGGTATCGGCTGTGCTTGTAGTCGTGGGGTTGGCATCAGCGGTGGTGCTAGCGTCAAAAGTTTAATCGGGTAGCCTAGATCTCTAACCCTCAGCTCCCACAACACCCTTCTAGCATGTCAGTATGACCCCGTTCGACTGACCGCTTTTTACCAATACCTGTCTTCTATACACATACGTGTAGTAAAAATCTCGGATTTGAAAATTTTTATATGATTAACGATGCCTTGCAGCTGTGTTCCTAAATATGGGACAGCCTATATTGTTACTAAATGGCAGTCAGACAGCTTATATTGCCAATGGACTGTCCATATTGTTCTTTATCTGTGGGAGGACAATAAAGATTAGAACTTTATTGTCTTGCATTGCTTATTCACTCGTTATACCAATAGAGAAAAGAAACAATAAAGTTTGAAGCTAATGTACAATCAAGCTTTGCAATCAATGTAAAAGTGACAATAAAGATTGAAACTTATTAAAGCACACTTCAGTCTAATGCGCGTAAGGGCTCTGCCCTTGCCCTGGATATTTCTCGAAGATGTGCATATAGACTTCGCTACAGGTCTTAGGCCACAAGTCATCGTCATAAGACTCAGGTAAGCTATCTAAAACTTCCTCAATCATATTTTTAACTCTGGCTTTGGTACGCTGCTTTTTTCGCCAATCAATAACCAACATTTCTTGCATCTTTTCCGTTAGCACTTTGGCGATTTCTTTAACTTGATTTCGTTCTTTATCTGTTAACGGTGCAGCTTGAACCATTAAGTCATACACTGCCAATTCTTCTTCCGTTAAGCCTTCACGCACCGTACGCTTGTCTTCATGTGCTAATTCAGTGATGAACTCTTTCAAGCGGTTGAAGAATTCTTCAGCGGTATACGCACCTAAATTATATGCTTCAATCAGCTCTTGGAACTTTTTCTGTAGATCTTGTCGCGTTTTGTTTTTAAGCATCATTGGCTGCAATTTACGTTCAATGAGATTTTTAAGTTTTTCCGCATCCGATTGCTTTGGCTTTTCAACCTTAGCGACCATTGTCGCTAACGCGTCAAAGTCGATATTGGCAATATTGACAGGTTCAGGTAGGTTGCTCTGTATTTTAATGGTTGATATCGACTCATCCAACAGATCATTAACTTGGTTGCGAACAACATCCAACACATCTTCATCATCAACTGATAAGCCGGACTTCAAGCGCATTTGAGAATAGATAATATTGATAGCTATTCGGTAAGCCACATACTGGTTCGCATAATCATCAGGCATGATCGCTTTAAAGATTCGGTTTATTTGTCTCAAAAAGGATGTGAACTCTTCTTTATTCTTGGGCTCAAGAAGAATTTCGCTGGCATTATCTAATAAAGAAAGTTTGGCAAAACCATCAGCAGAGGCTGATAAAATTTGGGTTAAGTCAATATCAATACTACCTAAGAACACAATAAGCTCATTAACAGCTATACCTAATGCAGAGACCAGTTCAGATTTGTCTTTTGCGGGACTATCAACGTTATAAGGTGCGCCACCTTCAGCAACGCCACCACCATATAGCCCTAATGCCTGCTGTAGGGCGCTAAAAATATTTATGTAATCAACAATCTGCCCAGCTGCCTTTCCTGCATACACGCGGTTAGCTCGTGCAATGGTTTGCATCAAAGTATGGCTTTTTAGGGGCTTATCCAAGTAAAGCGTTGAAACAGAGGGGGCGTCAAAGCCTGTTAACCACATTGCACAGACGAATACGATTCTTAAATCATCTTCAGGGTCTTTGAACTTCTCATCAATTTTTTCTTTTAAAAAGCGTTCTCTATGTGGTTTGTAATTCAGTCCCTTTTTGGTAAGGCGTTCTTCGTCATTTTGACCACCAGACACGACCACTGCCATGTCAGTCGTTTCCATATGCTCTATTTGGAATTGCAGTTTGTTCAATCGACTGCCAGAAGCAAATTTTGCCTGCGACTTTAAACTAATGAGTTTTTTTTCCCATGCCAACTGAACCTTGTCATACATCTTAATGGTAGCGGCTTTATCAATAGATACCACCATTGCTTTACCTAACATTCCATTACTAAACGGGTCGCGATTTATATAGTGCTCCACCAAATCAGTTGCTATGGTTTCTAATCGGTCGCCTCTCGTAATAATGTGATAGGCTTTGGAGAATTCTGTTTCTAAGCGAGTCTCCTGCTCATCGGTAAGATCAGCCTGATCAAGTATCTCAGCAATATCTTCACCAAGCGTATCACTCGACACAGACACTTCAGGCACACGATTTTCGTAATAAAGTGGCAGTGTTGCACCATCATCCACTGCGTCAGCAAAGTTATAAACACTGATGTAGTCACCAAACACTTCTTGCGTTTTTGCTTCGCCTGACAACAACGGCGTACCTGTAAAAGCCATAAATGAGGCGTTTGGCATCGCACTGCGCATGTTCACCGCCAGCGAGTCATATTGGCTACGGTGTGCTTCATCAGTAATAACAATAATGTCATTTCGCTCTGAAAGGACTGGGTAATTTCCTTTTTCATCGCCTTTAAACTTTTGGATCAAGGTAAACACAAACCGGTGGTCTTCACCCAGTAAGTCTTTAAGCTCAGTGCCTGATTCTGCTTGGCAGTTTTCAGTAACAATGCCCGCAGAATTGAAGGTTTTATATATCTGGTCGTCTAGATCTGTTCTGTCGGTGACCAACACAAAGGTCCAATTACCTGTGTATTTACGAAATGCTTTTTTGCAGAAGAACACCATTGAATAGCTTTTACCACTGCCTTGGGTATGCCAAAAAACACCCAACTGACCAGCGCGCTCTTTAACATTGCTTAAACCTGATAATGCCTGATTAACACCTAAGTATTGGTGGTACTTAGCGATGATCTTTACAGTATGCTTTGCTTTAACAAATAGCGTGTAGTTTTCAATAATATCGAGCAGGCGATTTTGCTCACAAACACCCCGTATCACCACCTCTAAACTGACTCTACGTTTTTCCTTTTCACTCTCGATCTTTTTCCATTCTGCAAAGTGCTCCCACTGGCTGGATATCGAACCAACTTTTGACTGTACGCCATTCGAAAGAACAATCAGCTGGTTGTATACAAACAGCTGTGAGATGGTATTTTTGTAGTCAGATAGATTGTTTTTATAGGCCGTTAACAGGTTTTTATGACTCGCTTTTAGCTCGATAAAAACAAGCGGTAATCCATTAACAAAGCCTATCAAATCAGGGCGACGGGTTTCAATTTCTCCGGTAATACTCATTTGACTGCAAAGCATAAAGTCATTGTCACTGGCGTTTGACCAATCGATATACTGTACAACACAGTCTTCTTCATCTTCTGCACTGGTAATGTACACGTAGCCGTTAGTTAACAGCTGATAGACTTCTTCATTGGCTCCTATGGGGGTCATTGCACTTCTATCACGTGCAATTTCGTCGATAGCATCTTGAATAATAAGTGAACTAACACCTCGGTTCAGCTTTAGTAGTGCAGCTCTTAACCTGGAAAATAAAACCACATCGTTGCGGGTTTCTCTGCCAAAAAATAGCGGATTTTCAACGAGGTGCTCATCATCTAGCGAAGCAAAAACCTCGTCCCAACACGTTGCAGTCTCCCAGTCCAATTCGGAGAAAAGATTAATTGCTGGCTGCTCCACTAAAGCGTCTTCCGTATACGTCATTTTAACTCCTTAACATATGATCTTCAGCGTCACGCTTTTCTTCATATTTAATTTGATGCTCAATATTCTCTATGAAACCTATTGCCCAATTTCTCACTTTGATATTGGTATGTTGGGTTAAAGTTTGAAGTATTTTCTTATCAGCTTCTAAATATGGAATTAAAGAACCTGACCATGTTCTACTTGAAAAATTCGCAGATATTCCACTTAGAAATGGCTTGCTATCAGCATACTCAGTCAATAATTGAATCATTAACGGGTTTACTACGCGTTCTTCGCCATGCGATATAAACATCGAAATTGCTCGGCCAACTATAAGAAGAGCAACTTCATCTTTACACCACGAAACAACAACCTCTGGATCTAAGATATCAAAAATGCTGTTATCTCTTTTTTTATAAGATTTACCACTACCAAGTAAGTCAATTAAGCGATACGGTTTTATTGCGTTTCCATCAGTAAACTTATTAGCAATCTTAGGCCAGATATAGTCACCGTATACTTCGAAAGCTTTATAGAAAGCATTACTTAAGTAATCCCATAAATCTGAATAATCAACCTCATTTCCGCCAACTTGATCAATAACATGCGAACATAATTGTAATGCGAATTCAGCATCTTCGGACTTTAATAATTGTTCTACTGAATTTAACCAATGGTAACTAGCCGAATGGCGAGTCTTATCTTCTTTTCTGAAAGAAACGTTAAGAACTAGATGGGCTAAAGTCTCTCTTAACTGAGTAAAATCAACATCATTACGACCATGTGTGTACATGTTAATATTATCAAGCGCTACCCAATTTGCTGTCGCATCAATTTCGCTGAGTGACATGCAAAATCGAGATATTTCCTCTTCAGTTAAATGCTCAGTTGCACGCCCATAAACAAGCGTAGAGGCTGAATAACTAGGGAGTTTTTTTTCAGCTATCAATCTAATAAAAACATCTAAATGCGAAGTTTCAAAACGGCCAGTACGTATCGCCTCAGGATAATATTGAATAAGCTTTTCATCTGAACCTATTAACTCGATTATTTCTTTCCATTCAGCAGGCTCCTTTACATTAAGTCCAGACAATAAACCAGCAAGGAACTGAGTATGAATAATGTTATGATTACGCAAATAGTCGAGAGTTGCATAGACTATCTCTACTGTATTATCTGCCTCTAGCACTAAATGTTTTGCAAAAATCCAACTTTGTTTCTGCTCAGGAAAGGTCATTAAGAGTTCAAAATGTTGATACAAATCAGCAAGCCTATTTTTAAGAAATTTTGCTAGTTGCTTCGCATCTTCTGCTGCCATATCAATATAGTGACCATCATCGCCTTTTACATGTTCCCTCGATGGATTAAGCACGACTAACTTCAACTGTTCCTCAATGCTATTTTCGTCGGGGGACAATAACTTTTCCCACGATTTCAAAAGATCGATTTGTTCTTCATTCATTGCTTTCGAATCATAATGTAAAGCATGTGTTATCGATTGAGCTGCGGCAGGCCAGTATTTACCTGTAAGTTTTATTACTTCTTTAATAAAGCGGTCCAGTTTCTCTGGTAGCTTGTATCGGATTAACCCTCTAATTTCATGACCAAATGCATCTTTAACCTGTTCAACCAAGTGTCCACGTTTAACAATCACAAGTAGTATGTCTAATAGCGACTGCCAATAATCATAAATTTCTTGATATGTTTTTGGATGCCATTCTTTTAATTCTGGCTTAGTGCCTTGAAACTCTGCTCCTATTGTTCTTGTGCCGCCGTGAGTGTCCATTGCTGTTTTAACGGCGTCAATTATAACAATATCTGCACTTTCTAAGTTTAAGGCAATAGCTTTATTCAAAATTGCCAGTCTTTGGTCAAAATCAGCTTCAGTACCAGATAATTGCCAGCGAAATAATTGCGAGAATTGTCCCAATGCATTATTGCTATAATTTTCGTTTTCAAATTGCGCAAATTTAAATAAATTCCATGCACTTTTATCAAAGCAAGATTTATGAAAAACAAGCATCTCCAATGCCCAGACTAAGTTTCGTCTTACATCGCCTTCTATATCGAGTATTTCTTTATCAGTTAATCGCGAAATAACTCTGTGTAGCTGATTCTTTGTAACAGCAGGGTTCACCTCAACTAACGCGCGAAAGAGTCTTGAACCCTGCTTAGATAGCAACAATTCCGCTTGGCCGAAAGGGTGGTTAGCAGCACAAAAGTTTTCAACAAATGATTGCACATTTATCGAAGAGTCTAAGTATCTTATTTGATCGCAAAAACTATCGTGTAGCATAGCTGGAAGGTTGGAAACAATTTCATTTTGCCTATCAAATGCACTTGTATTCCACCACTGCATTGCCAAGTTTAAAGCTAATGGTTTGGGAACCACGCGAGCTAGGCTTCCAGTACAATTAATCAACTCCTTTTCGTTGAAAGTCATAATTGTGCTTTCGAAGGTGATTTGGTCTGCTCCAGCAATACGCTTTAAAAACTCAGCATCTTCATTAACATCATCTCTTACGCCTTTCTGAAATCTAAAATAATCGAAAAGAGAAAAGACTTTTAGCAACTCTCGAGCTTGGTCACTTAGAGTTCCATCACCATTTATTAACTTTTCCACTAGGTTAGATTCATCGAATTTGGTAGTAACACGTCCCTCTTTCTGTAGTTCCTTAGTAGTCATTTGTGCCAGCAGAGGAAACCCCTCTATAAACTTTTCTAATTGTCTTTTGGATGAAGGTTCAAGATCTGGAAGTCGCGCGTCGATAATATTGGAAATTTGCTCCGATGCTAGTTTTTCTAATTTGATGCGTATGCTATTTGTTAATTTCTTGTCCTCTTGGTGATAAAAATAAGTGGTAATCAGCTTTAGAGGTGAGTTGTTAACTTCAATTGCATTCGTTGCATAGTTATGTAATTCGACTGAACAGTTGTCTATTATGACGAACCCTTCTGCTCCATTCTCGGAGGCGGTTTTTATTGACTCTTGAACAGTTTTTACATTTTCAGTGCCACTGAATATAATAAAATCACTATCTTTTAAGTTATTTCTATTTTTATATTCAATCAATAAGCGCGACTTTCCTAAACCAGATAAACCAGTAAGTCTAATAAAGCAGCTATTAGAATTTATTGCTTCTGATAATGCAGAAAATGCTATTTTTCTTGGCTCATCTTCTTCATATTCGAGCTCATGCTTACGCTCATCATATTTAAGCCATTCTTTAATAGGCTTAGCCGCATCTAAATTAAATTTACCAACCGAAGGGGAATTTTTGATAAATGATTTCAGTAATAAAACTTGTATGTCATCATCTGAGTTGGGTTTTACTATAGAGCTATGATTTACGCAATTTATTGTTTCAATAGGGTGATGCCTAAATATGCTTTTGGAGCTCATTGCAGAAACAACAGTTTCATTAGCATCAATGACACTTAATATGGTTAAATTCGCATCAAGCTTTTTATCTACCCACTGCTCATTTAAATCGTCTAATTCAGTTGCGTTACTAGCCAAAGACTTTAAATGCCTATTTAAAAAGGCTATATGTTTCCCCACGTTTGCAAAACCAGAGCCTTCATGAGGAACGTCGAAAAAGCAGACTTTTCTAATATTATGCTTGGTGCCTTTGGCATCAAGCCTCAAAAGCAACCGCCTAATAACTAGCCCTCCAAGACTATGACCAACAAGAATGATATCGTCGTGTTCTATGTCGCAGCGTGTTGTAATGTTTGTCAACAAACCATTTGCAATACTCAGAATAGATGGTGCTGGCAAATAGCATTGCTTGATGGGGTTCGGTGACGTATATCCATACTGAATAACCGTATGTTCAATTTCATCATCATCCATCAAAAACTGAGGGAACTTTCCCCAAGTTTTTTCTATTTCACCACCTAAACCATGTACAAAAACAATATATTTAGCCATTAATTATTCCTTTAATTCAATTTGGCCTGAGATCAGCTTTGGCAATAACATATCGCGTTGCAGCTTTAAGTTCCTATTTTTAAGGCTAAGGACTCTTATTTGGTCGATAGCTGGAGTTACAACACTGTTAAAACTTTTAAATACTTTTGAGTCTGGTACGCATACAGCAAACTCTTGCAAAACGTCCCAGCTAGCTCTCGGCATTTTACTACCTTGCGCTGTTTGCACAGCTTGAGCAACAAACTCATTAGAAAAAGTGACCATAGTGATTAATGAATAGTGTGTGCGCTCCTTTGGAGAAAGAACGAATGTGTCAGAAGAGCAAAGACCATCAACTTGGGCAACACCAACTTTATGAAAGTTTGGTCGTATCTTGCCAAACAATATATCGCCACGACTGAAAGCCAACTTGTTACTACCTATTTCAGATACTTCTTCCCAATTAGATAGCGCTATCGACTTTCTAGGGTAGTGCTCTAAACCCATGTATGGTGTATTTTCTGGCACGATGCCTTTTTTTATAGTTTTCCGTTTAAACTCTACTAGCTCACCCAACGGTTTTACTTCCCACTCCTCAGGAATTTGACCTAGCGGCGAGTCAACAAGCTTAGGATGCCCATCAGCATCAAGGCTATCTTCATGACCCGGATGGCGGAATTTAACAAACCATTCTCGATAAAGTGATTGCGCCATGTCTTCTAAGATAGCGATACGTCGGTTGTTATTTTCGATTAAGTCATCATATTTACGAACTAAACGCGAAAGTTTTTGTTGCTGTTGTAATGGCAATACGTCTAATTCAATTTGTTCAAATGTGCTCTTTTTAACGTGCTCTCGACCTGAGGCCGATCCTCCTTCTACAATTTTGACTCTATCAATACTCTGTGTCATTAGGTAATAAACGTAGTCTTCGTCAAAGTTTTCTTTATCAACTGCTATTGAGTTTATTTGCTGATTTGTTGCAGCAGCCTCACTTAATTGGCACAACTTACCAATTGTTCCAATAGTTACGACGCATGTTGTGCCTTTAGGTAATAATCTACCTTTACCAGTTTTTGTTGCTGCTTCTGAAAGCATCATCTCAGTTCTAGGTACTCGCCGCGAACCACCTACTAGATCTGACGGCTTTACAAATGGATATATACCTCCCCACATTTTCGCGTCTTTAGTCGAAGGAGTGCTCCCTGTAAAAATCTTTCCGAGATCCTTAATTTTAACTTTACGTAGAGTACTCATAGTATTAAAGCCTTAATATTTGAGCTGCATTTTTTGATATATCAGCTTCAAGTTGATGAGCTTCGGAATTCAATGTTTCCAACTCCTCTACCAATAATTCAAACTTCGATTTGAACTCCACATCATCTAGTACCTCTCCGTCCGCAACACCTACATAGCGACCAGGATTCAAGCTGTAACCTTGTTCAATAATGTCTGCTTTAGATGCCACTTTACATAAGCCAGCGATATCTTGGTAAGCCAGTTCACCACTGTCATTGGTAAAGAAGTCTTCTAGTTTAAACTTACCATCGTTGCCAGCATCAGGGTGTGTTTCAAGATAGGTATTATCAATATCTTGCCCACGGTACAAACGCACAATATTCGCGATAAAGTTAAGCTGTTCGCTAGTGTAATCACGCACAGAACGAGTGACTTGACGGAAAATATGGCGCGCATCAATAAATAATACTTTTCCTTTGTTATGCGTTGGCTTGTTTTTATCTAAAAACCAAAGTGCACATGGCAAAGTCACGGTGTAGAAGAAATTAGTCGATACTGCCACCATGACATCGACCGCATCATCCTCGATCAGTTGTTGACGGATCTCTTGCTCTGAGCCTCGGGCATCACTAGCAGAGTTAGCCATCACAAAGCCTGCTCGACCTTTTTGATTAAGCGCGGTATAGAACATTTGAATCCAAAGGTAGTTGCCGTTGTCGTTACGTGGCATACCATAAGGGAACCTGTGTTTATCACCTTCTAAGCGGTCTTTTTGTATTTCATTTACGTTGAATGGTGGGTTAGCCATAACATAGTCAAATTGACCGTGTTGTTTACCATCGGCAACACCACCTTTGGCGAGTTCGAATGGGTCTTCATAGTAGGAGTTACCTTCACGGATATCGCCTTGTAAACCATGAACCGCCAAGTTCATTTTGGATAGACGAACCGTATCACCGGTTTTTTCTTGTCCGAATACTGACAGCTCATCTGAGGCTGAGTTGTTGTGGCTAGATACAAAATCTGCGGAGCTGACAAACATACCTCCAGTACCACAAGCTGGATCGAACACTTTACCATGATAAGGCTCGATAATTTCCGTGATTAACTTAACCAGTGCTGAAGGTGTGAAGAACTCGCCACCGCCTTGACCTTCGGTTTTGGCGAACTCATTGAGGAAGTACTCATAGATTCGACCAAAGATATCTGAGCCAAGGCTAAAATCGATGTCGTTAAAGTTTTTTAGCAGGCTTTTTAGAATGTCATTTTCAAAGCGAGTAAAGGTCTTAGGCAGTGCATCTTTGATCGCTTCATTTTCAGCCTCTAGTGCTTTCATAGCATCATTAACTTTAACGCCGATGTTTGCACCTTCGGGAAGCGCTAATAGCTTGGTGTAAAGCGCCTCATCTGGTACATACATTGCGCCTTCTGCTTGGATCTTGGATTTAATGTCGCTGCTGCCACGACGACGCGAACTGGTTTGTTCTTCAATTTTAGTTTTTGCCAGCGTGAAACGATATTCAGCGTACTTTAGGAAGATTAAGCCCAGTATTGGGCGAGAGTATTCTTGCGCTGTTAAGCCAGTGTTAGCACGCAATGAGTCAGCGGCTGACCATAGACGTTTCTCTAGTTCTTCTATCTTTTTAAAATCTGCCATTTTTTAATTCCTTATATTTCGTTGCTACAGGGTTCGCTCACCACGGAACACAACCATGCAGCTATATTATTGATACCTAGTAAGTAATGCTGTCAGCACTTGTTGAGATTTCTCAAAGTCAGCTTGGTAGCTTTTTAGTTTTTTTAGTTCTTGCACAATGTCTAGCTCTTCGACTTCAATCTCTTTGACGATATAGCGCGATATACTTAACTCGTTATTCTGTTTCCTAATTTCAGGGATGAATACCGCCTCGTAACGCTCATCATCTCTCCGCTTTCCAACTGCTAAATCAGCGATTAACTCCGCATCTTGATTTGTAATCGTGACTTTATGTTTATCTACGGTACCTATGTCACTGGCATCGACAAATACGACAGGAGATCCCGCTTGTTTATTCTTATTCAGCACCAAAATTACTGGTGGGATGCCTGTACCGTCTAGTATTGACGCTGGAAGCCCGACTACTGCTTCAAGTAATTCATTTTCTAGTAAATATTCCCTAACCTTTGCATCATAACCCCCCCTGAATAGAATCCCTTGAGGCAAAACAATGTATCCTTTACCGGTCTCGTTAATGTTACTTATTGCTTGCTGAATCCAAAGGCTATCACCGGAGTTAGCCGACACAGCTTTACCTACAGGAACAGATATAAAAGGGGCTTCAACCAGCATTCGTCGCTCATCAGCACTAAATTTTTGAGCCATAGGCGGCTCCATCACAACCACATCAAACTGCTGTGATTGGCCAAAGCCTGGCTTTAACAGAGAATCAGTATTAATCAAGCTGAAATGTTTACCTTCAAGCGTCAGTAACCGGTAAACCAATAAGTAGGTACTGTGATTCTTTTCTTCGAGATACAAAGCATTAGAGTTCGAGTTGGAAGCGACTCTCGCTAAGCCACATACACCATCGTATACAGTTTTCTCGGTACAATCGCCAATGAGCGCAGCGAAAACTCTTTCCATATTCTGATTTGCTGAAGACACGTTAAGTTTGCCATGTATTTGTGCACTCAAATCTCTTATAGCGCTAGCTAATGAGCCAAAGCTAGAAACATCAGTTGTGAAAGTAACAACCTGGTTTAGGGTCTTTGTATCAATTCTGTAATGATGCGGTGCAACACAGACATCAGCTGGGTGATTTATTTCGAGAGCCTTTCCAGCTTCTACTAACATATTCAACTGCTTAGCATGGCCGCTATTAATAATCGCTTGAAAGGACTCTGGATTCTCTTTTGCAACAAACGCAACGTAAACGATCAATTCCAATGTATGCGATGCTTCCATTGAGCCTCGGCTACTATCCATTAAGGCCCATAACTGTTTTGCTAGATTATCCATTACGCAGCCCCCTTGATAAGTTGACTAATACAAGCTGAAGCAGCTTTCTTTTGTTGCTCTGCTAAATTGATTGTTGCTTGATAAGCGTGATTGCTAGCATGAAATAGCTCGGCAATTTCATGCTGCTTATCTAGCGCTGGAAACTTAACATTTAGTTTCTTAATATTTGATAGGCTAATATTTTTAATCGCTGCACCCGTGCTAGTTTCATCTAGCAGGCCTTGACCAGCAGGGGAGTTAAAGTAAGCAACAAGCACCTCGCCAAGTAATTCATTTTTGTTTGGTCTTAGTAAAATAAAATTGGCAGAAGCAATTACACTCAGCTTGGCAATACGTTCGGTTACATAGCCCGCTCTGATTGAGTTGCCCTTAGCAAGTAACACCACATCACCTTGTTGTAGTAAGAAGCGTTGAATGCTTTTACCTTCTGCTATGCTAACTCGGCTAAGTTGATTTTCAACAATTTCACCGTTTAGGTTGACAGAGCTACCGGCAAGTAAGCGCATGACGCCTTCAGCGTTGCTTTCACACTTTTCGAATAGCGCATTAGTGGCACCAGTAGTTATTTCATCACACAACACCTCAATAGTTTCCATCTTACCCTCAGTTCGTTTTTAGAATACGATTCTTTTCGTTGAGAGAATAATAAATCACCCTGTACAGATCCGCACGTGTTTTATGAAACCATGTTGTTCGTACAGACGGTACGATTTAAACAATGCTGTGATGGAGGTTTTTTGTTCTTGGGGGGCTTTCGTCAACTAAAGCTTTTCTGCAACCCTTCCTGCCCAATCCAAAATGGATTCCGTCGGGATACCTGTAGGGCGTCCTTCAATAGACTTAGGGTGAGAAATTGCAATATGCGTATTGAAACCAAACATGGCATTCATGTCTTGCGTTGGCCAACTAAGCGACTGCGCCACAACCCCTTTTTTGATTCGAGAAAACTGTTCTTTCCAATTGCGAGTATCAATCTGCCGCACGCATTTGGTGGATAGCCACTTACTCAGCCCTGTTACATCAACCTCGAGTAAGTAATTCACATGGCCATTTCGCTCTACCACAACACAGCGAATCGTTCTTTTCGCACCGGAGTCAATCAAATGGCATTTACTGCGCCCGACCTGTTCGAGTTCGTGCGTGTACGAGTCGATGATTGTGCAGGCATATTTTTGCTCTAACATTTGCACCATCATATTAAAGGCTGTAAAACGTGAGGCGTATTCCTCAGAGTAATCGGTACAATCTTGTATTCCCCCGCCCATATCTGCGGCAGATATCTCGCCATTGCTACCAGGCTCATTCGTACTCACAGCATCGCCAGCTCTTTGAGGACTTTCTCGGCTTGCCTCTCGTCTATGCCCCCTTTTAGCCGTTGTCGCTTTCGATGTTGAAAAGCGGTTCTTGAATCTCAGGGAGCATGTATTTTCTCCGAGTAAAAACGTGTGGTTAGCATCTGAAGCATCTCGATCATCATCAATCACATGGTTTTCTGGCCGCTCATACGGATCTGGCCCTTGGCCCCCTATCGTTGGTTCTTCTGCTTCATCAGGATGCGTAAAAGTGGGGTTATGAAAGAAAATTCGAGAGGGCATTTGAGCATTGATTTCAATGTCGGTGATTTTTTCAACTAAAAAGTATCGACCACTTGAGTCCAGTCTGCCATCATAAGAGGAAGACCACCCTGACATTTGTGGAGGGTCGAAATGAAACAACCATCGCTTGAAGCCAGACGATACATCTCGATGGTTCTCAGTACTAAAGTACCTAAAAATAGATTCAAATGAGCGTTTTGCATTGCTATCAATCAGTAGCCAGCTCAACATCGCTCTTGTCGCAGAATCATTGAACGCAGACAGGGGAAAGTTGGACATTTGCAGTACCTCAATATTGGCATAGTCTTCCTTGGCATTAACCTCTACTTTGAAGTCGGTAAGCAAACGCGAGGACATCAATGACGCTCGCGATAAATAGGAACTGGCGTAAAACAACACTCTTGCCAATTCAAGCTGTGGAATCACCAATTTTGGCCCATTAACCCTATCTACTACAAACGCACTTTGCACGGACTCTTTGTCTCTAACAGAGGCTGCAGTTGCTAGATCTGGAAATTCGCCCAAGGTACTTACTCTAAGCCGATCCTTCGCGTTAAAGGTGTGTTCGCCACTTGTGATGTGGTTTTCTGTCAATGTTCTCTGGTTTATGATTTTACCTCGGTACAAAGCAGGTACATTAGAAAAAGCGGTCGTATGAAACCCGTTTTTTTTCTGCGGAGGGTAGCACCACACTTCGATTAAAGGACAGTAAGATGAATCACTTATTCGCAGCAATACTTTCCCTATGTGTACTATGCGAACATCATCATCACACTTGTAAAATCTTGCCCCCATCATGCTTCCTTATTTAATGTTTGATTCCATCACAACCCAATCGAGAAGGTTATCTACAATCGGTAGTATTTTCTCTTTAGGAAGGCTTGCTGACCGCATCAATTGCCACCGGCTAATAACTGCCCCAGCTTTAGACTGCTTTATAACAGTCATGGCAAGCCGACGAGCCTGAAACTCAAAAATACTTTCTTGATATCGATTTAAAGCACTTGCCAAAATTGGCAATAAATATAATTTCTTACCTACCGAGTTGGGGCGCTTTAATTGTTTAAGCAAATAGTTTAGCGACCTTCTTGGCCCCTCTACATCAGTATCTAAACGCTCAAGCACCCTAAGCAGCTGCTTAGTTAAAGCCCGATCTCTTGCGCCCCAATCTACTCTGTTCTTTCTTGCTACCGATTGCGTCTGTTTTTGTCGATTGAAAGCCAATAACCAATCTCTATCATTTCGATACAGCCAAGCATATAGCGCACCACCATCTAAAAGAGTTCGCGCCTGCTTAATTGGTGTAGAACTAATCAGGCTTTTCCACCTTTCACGCTTGTCTTTGCACCCTTTTAGGCTTGCCTGAACGTAACATTTCGGCACTGTTCCACTTACTTTCTCTTTTGTTTTAACTTCTTTGATAATTTCACCAACCGTCATGTCAGGAACGAAAGCCGACCAAATAGTGAAATTCTGCAAGTAATTGAAAGCTTTACGATGATGACGAAATATTGTGCGTAACCAATTAGTATCCCTATCCAAGCCAGCAGCTAACTCGGGAATAGCGATCTTGTTTACAACAAGATCTGCAACCTTATCATGCGAAACCTGCTTAGCGCCTTTAGCACAACCAAAATCTTGCGCTAAATGGTTATAAAAGCGGCTCCATTGCTCATTCGTTGGCGATTCTTGGCTAGGTAAATACAATAAGTCTTGCGCTTTTTGAGCTAAATTGAGCTGTAGTTCTGTTTTATCCTTTTCAGGCGACAGAGATGAATGGCAGCGTACTCGGCTACAGGCATGATATGTATGCCGATTATCACGAGATGAGATTATCGATTGATTCAAAAGCCCATGCGCTGGACAGTAAGGTAAAGATGGCAGAAACCACAATCTAGACCAATAGCTTTCGCCATATTTTTGCTCCTGATCCGCAACGCATACTGGGCAAGCGCGTAAAGTATCTGACATTTTAACAATAGACGCAGCAGCACCTAGCATTAAGTGAACAGAACCTTGAGAACGTCTCTCCATTCTAGCCATTGCTTTCAGCCTTATGTTTTCACTAACAAAAGGGGCGTAGATCGGAAACATCGTATGTTCATAGATAAGCTGTATAACATCGTACTTCCCGGTGTTGACTAACTGCTTGGAAATCGCCCACAAGTGATTAGGTAAATCAATAGTTGCAATCACTTTCCGATCACCAAATACCTCATCGAGTAGTAACTTAGGGCTTGTAATAGCACTGTGCACCCCAGCTCTAGCAACTAAGCTGTAAACTAGCTCATCTGGGTAAGGCACCGGAAAATTGCGCAATTTATCCGGCCTTTTCTAACAATGCCTGGATATTTAAAACTAAGCCCGACTTTTTCATTGCAGAGTACATTTCATTACCAGCATCAGATTGAGAATAAACATACCTCAAGTCATCACTATCAAGTGTATGCCACTGAGCCCGTTTAATTGACGACGATCTTGCCCCCTTATTTGGTTTAGCTTCTTTATTAGGCTGTAATTGTTCAGGCTTGGTAAGTTGCTCATGCACCATTGGCAATAACCCAATCCATGTTAATTCAGGATTTTGATCAAATAGTTGACGTATTACGGGCGCTAAAAGCGTTGAGTCAAACTCATCTTTTAAGGCCATATATACACGACGCTCTTCATCTGTTCTTAACTGTTGATATGCAAACTCTTCAGGTGTCTGTTGAGCCGATTCTGCAACACGTTGTCGTAGTTCCAGCAGTCTTATATCGGTATCGCTCAGTTTGAGATCTGAGAACTTAATCATCTCTTCGACATCACCAGAGCGTAACGCCGCTAGCATTGGGTGAACAGGCTTCAATTCATCTTGGTAAACTTGTTGCATTAACTTTGGTGTGATCCTTTCCACTTTTGTAGCAATTGCTCGTAACTGACACAACACAAATAGTTTTACAACAATGTCTAGAACTCCCTGGCTAAGGTCATACCATAACGCTCGAATTTCGTCCGATAGCACTTCATCACGCTTTTGCAGCCATTGGAGTGCCCATAACTTATCAGTAAGCGCCTTCCATTCCCGACCCTCTTCCATAGGATCCCAAAAGATAGCGCCGAGGCCAGATCCTCGCCTTGCTGATCTCATGTCAGCTTCGAATATTTCTCGTGCGCGTGGCGTCCCGACCAAAATAACTGGAAGACCGATTGTATTTACCAACGTCACAAAGAAATTGAGCATTTTTTCAGAGCCACCTGATCGCGAGCGACTAAGATGCTGTATTTCATCGATAATAAGAACGCCTAGCGCATGAGAATTTGCCACTTGCGCCATTGCTGCCAAAAGCGTTTCAATGCTGGGCCGCTTACTCGTTGAATATTGCTTTTGATAGTTTGATGTGCCTAATGCTCGGTCCATTGCTCGAAAAAAGTTCATGCAGAGTTCTTTCAACGACCCATCATGGGAACAATCAATTTTTAGGTATACAACTTGTTCAAAATTTCTATCTGGGTGATAAATCACTTGTGGGTATAGTGATAGGAGCTGTTTCATCGCGGTTGTTTTGCCATTACCACTACAGCCTATTAAAGTCATGCTTTGCGCTGTTGAGTTTACATCAGTAAATTTTATCGCCTTTAGGTCACCAGTGATGACTCGTTCATACCCGTTTTGTATATGCTTCGCCCAATCGCCTGTCTCTGGGTTTCTTCCTACATAACCACCCCGAATCATTAATGAAAGTCGTTCATGTAACTGGATGTGCGGGCTCAAAGGCTGAAAGAAATCATCAATAACACGGCAGATACAATGGGCTCTTTCCACGCCATTTAAATGAACATCTTCCACGGTACAGCGCAGTGAGCCCTTCAACGCACTAGAGTCATTTAGGAAGCTGTTTAATGGGGGAAGAGCCTCTATCAATGGATTGCCTTGATAGGCTGACAATTTTGCAGTTTGATAAACAGCAACTACACGGTGACTCTCGGCCTTTTTCATCAACTATCATCCTCATCATCAAATAGTTCGGGAATGAAATCAGGAAGTTGATAGTTTTCTTCCTCACCTTTTAGCGGCACAACCGTTGCCCTTTCCTCTTGTTTAAGCCGGTTCGGTTTTATTGCTAATTTCTGTCTTTCTTGCTCACGAGCTTGCCGTTTGTTAGCTTTAATCTCAGTTATTTTTTGTGCATTACTCAATTTACTGGCTTTACGATTGTTTTTAGCCTTTTGCAGTTTCTTTTCGAGTAGGTCATCAAAATCTCTTTCGACAGGTGCATACTGGTACTTAGCCTCAGCCAAAACTTTCTTTTGGGCCGTTTGACGCTCCCAAACCTGATACCAGGTAAGATCTCTGAATTCACGACTTCTCGTGGAGATATAACAAACCCAAAAAGTATTTTTTCCCTCTTCGGGAAACAGATAAATATGATTAACAGATCCAAGCTCATAGGCAGCACATAGACCTTTAGGCCTAGAAACTTTGGACGAGCGGTGCATCCAGCCTGTTTGAAGAACCTCTTTTCCTGAATAAATAACACCCCATAGCTTTACGCCTAATTCAGAAACGGAGACCCTTTTGCGAGGTAACAACAAAATTTTTGCAAGATCAGTATCGATGCTTCTTAAGCGTCCTGTGCGGTGTTGAAGCCCCCATCGCCAGAGCTCAATTGGGATAGAAGTAAGGCTTTCTGGCATATCTGGTGCACGATCATATTTCTCTAAAGGTTTATTCAGATTATGAGCAAGAATAGAATAAAGCATAATTTCAACAAAATCGGAGATTGCCACCGCAGCTTCTACCCTATAATCTTTTTCCCCATGCTTTTTAACCTTATTGCCTGATACGATACCAGGCATATAAGGTTTAAATTTGGCCTGAAAAGCTCCAAATGACCTTTCAACAATACCTTTGGCATCTCCCCTTCGAGGAGGAGCACTTTCAAGTCGAACTCCAATAGCATCAACTAAGTAGTTTGCTTGATGACTCATTAACTCCCCACGATCAGCCAGTAACACGTCAGGAATACCAACACATGGCCACTGTTCTTCTGAAATATCGATGCCATACCTTGCACACGCTTCAACTTTACTAATGAAGCTGGATATCAAAGCTTTCATTGCAACAGGATAAGATGCATTGTCGTAACCAATATAAAAACCGGCAACCATGCGACTAAATACATCTATAACCATGTAGATCGTTGGCCTACCAATAACTTTGTCCGAGTCGTTATCATCCACCAAGTATATATCTGCAATGGTGGCATCAATTTCGTATCGACTGCCAGGGCCTAAAGCCTGTTCGGTTGCGGTTCCATGAAGGGGCCTAACATCTTTTTTGTAATCGCCTTGAGGCGTCTGAACACAGAGCTGAGTAACCTTGTTATATTCTGTCTTGTAAAAGTATTGAAACTGTCGAAATGTTGGTATTTGATGCTCTTCGGTATCAGGATGTTTTAATTTGTACGCTTTGCCAAACTTGTTGTATGCGTAGCGAATCGAATAGCCCTTATCGTTCATCAAATATTTATCGCAAATGATTCGAAATTGCTTTCTAATATTTTCTGTTACAGGCTCTCCGCTACCAATACCGTAAACCCTTGGTCTCCCAGCTTTGCTGGTTGAAAAGTTTCTTCTCTTTCCAGCTGCGCCAGAGTTTTTGTAATCAGGCAAAAGTGCATTTTTTATCTGCCCACGTTGCCAATAACGCCTAACTAAGCGGTAGAGCGTTGATTTGCCTTTATCAGAGCTGGCAATCGCATGGTTAAGTCTTCTGGCTCGAATTCTTTTATCGAATGCCTCTTCGCCTTCCACTATAGGCTTGATCAGTTCATAGTTGCTTTGGCTTTCCTGATAAACACTAGACTCTTTGGCCCAAGATTCACCTTGTAGATAAGCATAGGGATCAGGGATTCTTTCTAAACGCCCCTCATCAGCCCAATTGTTGCATTCATCAAAATAAATTTTTGATGGTAAGCCTTTGTTCTCGTCAATAGCAATCCAATAGAAGTAACTCGTTTCAGTAAAAAGTATGCGGTAAGGCTTACCATCAAATGCGAGAGTTTCGTTAACTTGCCACATAACTACTCCTCTCATCTATAGCCACCCCTCTAAATGCAAGATCTTCTGCCCTCAAACTATGAAAAAGATAACGAATATCAAACGTGATAAGCCTTGAAGCACACATGAGTCGAAGATCAAATAAGGAATCACCTAATTCTTGCCCGTATGCCTTGTCATATTCCTTACAAATATCAATCACTTTTCTATTTGGATAATGTTCAAAATAAGCTTTCATGTTTTCATACAATCGCATCAACTCATCAGTGACAAGCTTGTCAAAATAACCTTTAACACCATAAAGCCAGTCAATATTAGTTACGACTACTTTATCTATCTCTTTTTCTGTTACGAGAAACCATGGAATTTTTTTGAGCTGCCAGTACCGGCGCTCAATTTCCAATTTTTCTACCGTTCTCGGGTCTTTTAAAGCGTTTGAGTATTTTGCTTGAATAGCGAATTTTGGCTGAGTTTTGGAAGTAGAATTGACCAGAAAATCAGATGACAGGACTAGATTGGAACCGCCTTGAGAGGGATGCCAAAGTTGGCCTTCTTTAGAGATATTTAAAGTATCATCCCTGTTAAGTGGGAACTGCTCACGAATATCAGTTACGGCGGAGTTATGATCGAGTAAAAGAAAGACTGCGAATTCAAGATCTGATAAGACATGATGAATCCTGCCAGTAAGATGAGAAAAGACTCTTTGAGAGCGACCTTCCGATGGCACCTCATTTACATACAACCACGGCTTGTAGTTAGAGAGCCTACCTGCACCGCGACCCTCTTTAATCCGTTTGATGATTTGCGTTTCAGTTAAAACGTACTTTGATTTAGCCATAACAAAAATCCGGTCAACTTTTATTCAGCTTAACCGGATTTAAAAAGTTTTCAACTTTATTGTTTGGTTTCAAACTTTATTGTTTAGTTTCAAACTTTGTTGTATGACGACATTATCAAGAATTATCCGGCCTTTTCCTATTCCACTGTCACAGACTTAGCCAGGTTACGTGGTTGATCCACATCGGTACCCTTTAAGATCGCGACATGGTAGGAAAGTAACTGCAGCGGAATGGTGTA
>TARA_R110002167_G_scaffold220460_5_pt1 | contig 23962 bp, 16 predicted proteins | sample TARA_R110002167 | Tara Oceans TARA_R110002167 (sample SAMEA4398238) | marine metagenome | biome: Polar Biome; feature: [MES] marine water layer (ENVO:01000295) within the mesopelagic zone...; material: water (ENVO:00002006), including particulate matter (ENVO:01000060) such...
AATCTTAAAGGCGGCTAAAAAACCATTAATTGTTGCTGGTGGCGGTATACATTATTCACAGGCAGTAGCAAAACTCAATGAATTTGCACGTAAGCATGCTATTCCAGTTACGGAAACTCAAGCCGGAAAAGGTGCATTAAGCTGGGATCATCCTAATTATGTTGGTGCTATTGGCGTGACAGGTTGCGACGCCGCCAATACCTTAGCGCAACAAGCGGATGTGGTGTTGGCTATAGGGACACGCCTGCAAGATTTCACCACTGCATCAAGAACATTGTTTAATACTCAACAACTGATCCAACTCAATGTCGCCAAGTTTGACGCATTTAAACATAATGCCATCCCCCTTATTGGTGATGCAAAACTCGGTTTAGAGGCTCTCAGTACTAAACTTAGCGCTTGGTCAGCACCAGTGCAGTGGCAACAACAAGGTAGAGCCGCAATACAACTTTGGAATGACTATTACCTGCAAGTCACTCAAGCCACCGAACAACCTAGTACGCCTACTGGCATGCCAACCGACGCGCATGTGCTTGGCGCCGTTAAACGTGCAAGTAATAAGCGTGATGTAGTGGTCTGTGCTGCCGGCGGTTTACCAGGTGAACTGCACAAGCTTTGGCGCACAGATGATCCCAAGGGATATCATGTTGAATATGGCTTCTCATGTATGGGTTATGAAATTGCCGGCGGACTCGGTGTAAAAATGGCCGACCCAAGCCGGGAAGTATTCGTAGTAGTAGGCGATGGCTCTTACATGATGCTCAACAGTGAAATCGCAACCTCTGTGATGTTAGGTTACAAAATCATAGTAGTGGTATTAGATAATCGCGGTTACGCCTGTATTAATCGCTTACAAAACGCCACTGGCGGCGCGCCATTTAATAATATGTTAGCAAACTGCCGCACTATTGACAGTGGTGCGCCTAAACTGGATTTTGCTGCACATGCCGCCGCTATGGGTGCGCGCTCGCAACATGTTAGTGGCATTGCCGCCCTAGAAGATGCATTAAAATCTGCAATCGCCAGCGAGATTAGTTACGTCATTAGTTTAGACACAGATCCTAATGTAACCACTGAAGGCGGACACTGGTGGGATGTTGCCGTACCAGAAGTATCCCAGCGACCAGAGACTAAGCAGGCTTTCAAAGAGTATATTTTAGCCAAAAACAAGCAACCATATTGACCTGGAGTAAAACATTAATGAGTGTACGTATCGGCATTAATCCATTAACTTGGACCAATGATGACATGCCAGAATTAGGCGCTGAGACCCCCCTTGAAACATGCTTAAGTGAAGGGAAACAAGCAGGTTATTCAGGGTTTGAATTAGGTAACAAATTTCCGCGCAGCGTGGCGCAATTAGCACCAATACTGGAGCAGCACCAATTATCATTGATCTCTGGTTGGTTTAGCGGAGAGTTATTAACTCGTACTCTAGAAGAAGAAATTATTGCCATCGAAGATCATCTCACTTTGTTGCAACAACTTGGTGCCAAAGTGATGGTTTATTGTGAAGTGACCGGCTGTATTCACTCAGATCGCGAAACGCCAATTTCACAGCGCCCAGTACTGCAAGAAGATCAATGGGATACATTTACCAAGCGTCTCAATCAATTAGCCAAGCATTGCTTATCACGTGGCGTACGTCTTGCCTATCATCATCACATGGGCACGGTTATCCAATCTGAAGTAGACATTGATAGGTTAATGGCGCAAACCAATGATGACCTAGGTTTATTACTCGACACAGGACATTTAACTTACGCTGGTGCCGATCCCATAGCTGTACAGCAAAAACATGCCAAGCGAATTTGTCATGTGCACTGTAAAGACGTCCGTGCAAGCGTACTTAACGATGTTAAGAACCGTAATCTAAGCTTTCTTAACGCCGTACTTAACGGAGTATTTACTGTACCTGGTGATGGATGTATTGACTACCCAACATTATTTAACGAGCTACATGCATCAGACTACCAAGGATGGTTAGTCGTTGAGGCAGAACAAGATCCAGCCGTCGCCCACCCGTTAACTTACGCCACTATGGGCGCCACTAATTTACGAGCGCTGTGCACTAACGCAGGCATCAATATCACCCACTAGACAATTTATCCAATAAGCCCTAGTGAGCTTTCACTTGGTTTAATGGCAAGATTTACTTTATCAAAGGCAAACTATGCAAACTATGCAGACTTTAGGACACTATATAAGCGGCGAATTACGCTCAACTGAATCAACCCAAACCACCCCGATTTTTAACCCTGCTAGTGGCCTGCAATCGTCTGCCGTAGTACTAGCAACAGCAGATGAAGTCAAAGCAGCTATTGACTCGGCGCAAACCGCCTTCACTAAATGGAGCAAAGTCTCGCCATTAAACAGGGCCCGTGTTTTGTTTAAATTTAAAGCCTTAGTTGAGCAACATCAAGAAGCGCTAGCAGAGCTGATCACCCAAGAACACGGCAAAGTGCATTCAGATGCTTTAGGTGAAATTCAGCGCGGTCTTGAAGTGGTTGAATTCGCTTGTGGTATTCCACACTTAATAAAAGGTGAACATTCACTAAATGTTGGTCGTGGTGTTGATTGCTTTTCTTTAATGCAACCCGTTGGGGTTTGTGCGGGTATAACCCCATTTAACTTTCCAGCTATGGTACCAATGTGGATGTTCCCAATTGCGATTGCCTGTGGTAATACCTTCATTTTAAAACCATCAGAAAAAGCCCCTTCTGTACCGATCCGCCTAGCCCAACTACTCACAGAAGCAGGGTTACCTGAGGGTGTGTTTAACGTAATAAATGGCGATAAAATTGCTGTTGATGAGTTGTTAACTGATCCAAGAGTCCATGCTATCAGCTTTGTCGGCTCGACTCCTATAGCCGAGTATGTTTATACAACAGCCAGCGCCAAAGGTAAGAGAGTGCAAGCCTTAGGTGGCGCTAAAAATCATATGGTGATCATGCCCGATGCGGATCCCAAACAAGTCATTAACTCATTAATGGGTGCCGCCTATGGTTCAGCAGGAGAACGCTGCATGGCGGTGTCTGTGGCAGTATGTATAGGTGATAGTGTTGCTGAAAAACTGATTAGTGAGCTAAAAATTGAGATTGCTGGCATGCGTATAGGCCCAGGCTATAAATCAGAACAAGAAGCCCATATGGGTCCATTAATAAGCAAAGAACATGCAGCTAAAGTGCGTGAGTATATTAATGCTGGAGTCGCAGAAGGAGCCACACTCATTGCCGATGGCCGTGAATTTATTTGTCCTGAAAACGAGAATGGCTACTTTGTCGGTCCAACGTTATTTGACAATGTAAAACCCGGTATGCGTATCTATGATGAAGAAATTTTTGGTCCAGTACTGAGTATTGTCCGGGTCGAAACTTATGAGCAAGCTGTCACTTTAATCAACAACCATGAATTTGCTAATGGCACTGCGATCTTCACCCGCGATGGTAACTGCGCCCGTCAATATATCGAAGATATTCAAGTGGGTATGGTAGGGGTGAATGTTCCTATTCCTGTGCCAATGGCGTTTCACAGCTTTGGCGGTTGGAAACGTTCGTTATTTGGTCCGTTACACATGCACGGCAATGACGGTGTGCGCTTTTATACCAAAATGAAAGCCGTCACTGCACGCTGGCCAGAAGGCAATCAAACCTCTACTGATTTTTCAATGCCAACTATGAGTTAATCGTTTCGTCGGCAAATACTGAGTGTTGCTCGAATTACTCGAGCAACTACTACAAAAAAATCAATCTGGTATTTGTTAGAAATGTAATTTGATCGATAAAGACACTTTTCTTCGGCATTTAATTTGCAACTATTGTTGTTATATACAATTCCGTTGATGGTAGGAAGGATTTGATGCATACCCTCGGACCTGTGATTTATCAAAAGAATTACATATTTCGTGTGGTAAATGTGCCAATTAATGAACTAGAAACCTCTCATCAGTTAGATTTTTTTACAATATATAGATGCGGAGCAAGTAACACCTATAAATTGGTACACTGGATTTATAGATGATTAAGTGCAATAGAACACCCATTGGGAATGGTTAAAGGAGCAGTGCATAAACTTGGTTTGAGCTATTAATTCACTACACTTTTCTCAATATAGATGTATTACTCTCCCCTAAAATAGCTAAAGAGAAGTGGATAGAATCAAAACCACTTTTTGCTTGATCCCCCCACTTCACTCTACTTACTTATTCTATAAAATAGCGACTAGTCCTTATTCTCAACCAAAAAACTTAAGGCTTGCTGAGGGTTAGCCTTTCCAAGCTTAGTTAGACTTTCAACCTGCTGTCCATACTCCTCAGCCATTGATGAATGACGAACTGTTGCCTGCGTCGCTATATGCTCAAAATGTCCTGCACTTACATTGTCCCAACCAGGGTTAAATGCACGAATGAGTATTGCGTCATGATCTTCCGCCTTTTTCACTGCGCTAATGGTTAAGAATGAGTTAAAGGTCAATACACTATATTCATCAGCAAGATTTTGCTCACCCGTATTAATACTAAAACGGTTAAAACCATTGTCATGAAAACTTTCTATCGGACTTAAATACTGTTTCGCAAGTTTCGCAACATTGGCCTCAACCACATCTCCTTGATGAGGATAGATAGCGAATTCGAAACGTAATTTACCTAAAAGTTGTGAGTCCGGTGTAGCGGTAGACATGCCAGAGAGTCGACCTGGTCGGTATAATAAATTTGGTTTGCCAAGGGCACCAACCGACCTAAATAAAGTAATCGCAAAATCACTGTTATTATTTATGTCCACTTCATACTCACGGATCCCTTTAGTAATCACCGCTAAACCTTGTTTACCATCATTTAATGCCGCAAAACTTTGCATGGGATAAATAGGTACAGGCTTTGAGGTCCATCCCTCAGTTTCCCATTCATCGAGTTCGACTGGGATACTTGGACGCTTAATGGTGCCAAAGGGTTGATCAGCAAAAGAGACATCTGTCACTAAAGCTGTTCTAAACACGGCCTGCAAACGATGATCTGCTACCTTATTATTAACATCAATAGAGACATCTAATACTTGAGCTCCTTTATTCAAGGTTAAGCAAACGGACACCGCCATATATACTGAGGCATGGCGTCTGCTACGCTCTTCTAAGTTTGCGGGTAGCAACATCTCGTACTCTAACCACATAGTGCTAGCCAAGTCACCTTGTTGAATACGTGTTTTAGGATGTTGATCTTTAGTGGATATTAACCAGTCTTGTCTTGGCGGTGAAAAATCATAATTATCGCCATCATCGCCACCATCAACTAGCTCAAGCAAGCCGACAAATGTCTGCCCAGTTAAATGATTAGCAATAGTCAGTGTGCCATTTTCTAGACTAACATTAAGGTAGTCGTTACTTATTTTGTTTAACCTATCATCAGCTATATTAGTGTGCTCTAAACTAGCGGTATTAACCTTATGATGTTGAATATATAACGTCTTATAACCAAGGGCTGGTATCGCAACAGCCTCTACCAGTAATTGATACTGATACAACACTGGATCACCAGTTTGACCTGGCTTTAACGCCGCCGCTAAATCTTGTACCAGAGAACTAAGCTGAACCGCTTGTTCACTCAATATCTGCACCTTTTGCACTTGTCCTTTACTGTCTACTAAGGAAAATGCTCCTTGTGCAGATTCAGGCACTACTATTTCAACTTTCACTAACTCAGTTCGTGATTCTGGCAAGGTATTAAATAGCACCAATTTTTCACCATCAACAACAGCAAGAATACGCTGAGTAATTTGCCGATGACGTAAGTCTAACTGTTGCCGACAAAGTACCAAGGCATCGGTAAAACGTTGTTTTACGGCAGCATTCACCGGATCGGTGTTACAACAACCAATGCTATCATGGGCATGACTTTGCATAATGCCCTTCCACGCTTTTTCAATTAAACCATGTGGATATGTCATTCCTAAACTCCATCCAACGGCCAATAATGGCTCAAGCTGATTGGTAATTAAGTTCTCGATATCCGCATTAGCTTTTTTAATGTCATAACGGGTTGAGTATATACCTCGATGAGTACGAGAATACTTCCCTGCGATCATCTCACCACTAACTGTATCTAATGGGCATTCTGCGGCTATCGCATCGAAAAAATCACTAAAGCTGCTAAGTTTATAATGACGCTTATCTTGTACAGCATTTTCTTTGGCAAGTAATGCCGGCAATCTCGGATCCCATGGCTGCTGGTCATTACCTGCCATCACCAAGGTATTGTGACTGCGATTGAAGCTTGTCACACCCTCGACTAACAACTTAATATTTTTCAAGCCACTCTTAGCAAACTCGGTATCACTTGGCATGCCTTTCATGCCGGAGTAACCTTGTTGAATGACAGCAGTCATGACCTCACTACCATCTTGAGCACGCCAGTTGAATTCAGTATTAGGGCTCATGCCATCCCACAAACCACGCCAGAAAACAGCATGTTCGATGCCGAACTGATTAAAGAGCTGCGGTAACTGCTCGGTTTGACCAAATGAATCAGGCACGTAACCAATTTTCATATGTCCGCCAAATAGTTCACAATCCCGTGTCCCATAAAGCAAATTACGCACTAAGGATTCTGCGCCAACTACACATTGATCGGTTTGGGTATACCAAGGCCCTACTAATAATTTACCCGCGTTCACTAGAGTAGCGATCCGTGCTTTTTCTTGAGGTAGTAATTCTAGATAGTCTGCCAACATGACGCTTTGCCCATCTAAGACAAAACAAGGCAAACTGCCATCTTCTAATGCCTCTAAAATAACCGGCAGTGCTTCGAGTAACAGCACTTGAGATTGTTCAACGGTAAAATACCACTCTCTATCCCAATGTGTGTGAGGCACTAGGTAAATTTGTTGCATAAATAGCTTTCTCCCCGTAAGAATTGTTATTGTAATCTGAAATGAGATCTAGGGTTAATGTCGAAGGTCGGTGATAGCGCCAGAAGACAAGTTCAATAAAAAATGTTCATTAGGTAGCCCAGTTTGAAATCCTTTCAGTACCTTAAAAAGCAATGCAAACTGATCAATGAAAACCCCAACTAGACTATTATTGGCGGCTTGGCTGTTATTAGCGGCCATTAACGTGTCCCCTAATAAAGTGTATTCGGATAATCGTTGTTCAGAAATATCTCGTAGGGCTAATTGGTCGGCATTACGTAAACGATAAAAATCCACAGCCAACTCAAAACCGTTCCAATGGGCAAAATCAGCGAAAGATAAATTGACTGAGCTTGATAACCTTTGGGCTGCTGACAAGGCGACTTGCCACTCAGCACTCGCCCTTAGTTGCAATAAACTGGTTTGGCCACTCGCTAACTGAGCCAAGGTGATTTGACTCTTTAACTGTGACATCACCAACATCTCTTGACCAGTCAATCGAAATAACAATTGCTTCATTGCAACTGGCCATTCTTGAGGCAAAAAACGCTGCCGTGTTAACTCTTTGAGATGCCATTGGGTAAACTCAGTATAAGAGTTGGCACTTAATATCTCTTTATTCCACAGTTGTGGCGATTTTTGTTTGCTTAACCTTTGATGTTCACGCTGATAATGTTCAAACAATTCTGAAAAATCTGGCACCTCCTCTAATATCACAGTTTCAACTTCAATATTATCGGTGCTTTTCAGGCTTAATATTTTGTAGGCTGGCACATAAGCCGCAATGGAAGGCGCTTGGATATTAAAAAGAAAGTCGCCATTGGTATTACGCTGCATGCCTGTGTCGTTGATATGCATATGCCCAGCCACATGCACTTTAAGACCCATTGCCGCTAATAATTGACTTACCGCCTCCTTTGGCCGTCTTTTTAACTGAAAATTATTTTCGCCAAATAATTCGGCAATAGTATCTGACTGTTGATCGTAAAATTCAGTCATTGGAAAGTGACTAAATGCGATAAGCTGCTTATCTTGAGCTTTAGCACGTTTCACCACAGCTGCAACCCAATTCAACACATGTTGCTTGTGAGTGATCATCTTATTATAACCAGCATCCCCCGAACCAGAAAAATGCTTGGCGTTATCTTCTTTGTTGTTAGCATCTGCCTTTGGCACATAAACATTCGCATCGATTGCCAATAACCACAGCCCTGCTACTGGCTCCACTAAGTAACTGGCATCCATCACCTCAGCACAATGAGTGTAGTAGGCTTTTTTATCACTCCCGCCTTTGCCTTGATTACAAATTTCATATTGGCGCTGGGCATTTTCTGCTTGCTCTGCCGCCTGCTGAAAATCATAGTTACTGGTATCATAAGTACTGTAAGGCGATTCCCAGTAATGGTATTGCGGTTTAGGATAAAAACCATGGGATGCCAACTGTGCCATAATGCCTTGATAACCCAGCTCCTTAACTTCTTCACTACAAATAGTCGCTAAGGCATTACCGGCATCTATTTTGGTCCAAGACTGAGAGTATTCTGTGCATTCATATTTGTTTTTACTAAAAATGCGCTGCTTGTAGCCATCTTGTCCCAAATAATCAGCTTTCCCCGCAGGGCGATTAAAAGGTCGGTTTGGATCATGGTTACCTGGGGCAGCAAAAAATTCTAAATCATGATATTTGGCATAACGATCAAGTATTTTACGCAGACCACGCATATTGACTACCTGCCCGTCGTCGCTAAAATCACCAGGCAATGCCACCAGTTTGATACCACGCTTTACAATATCATCGAGGGCAGCGAGCAAAGCAAAATAGTTTTCATTAAATAAACGCGTAGAATTTAATTGCGCCGACATAGTTCGAATAGTTGCATTATGTTTGCCAGTGCTGCTCTCAAGCCCTTTGAAAGAGCCATCTGCAAAGTTGGCATAAATATCATGAAAATGAATATCAGGTAAAAATGCAATTTGCAACGGCTCACTGTTTGCGTTCACCTGGTGCAACACTAGCCTTTCAGTGGTTTGACAAGATACAAAACCGCAAACCAGCACTAATAGGCTAGATAACCTCGCCAAGGACAGTGTGCGATTATTACCCATATATTTCACTATACCGCTTTTTCAGATTGGTTTGCTGTCACTGACCCTTGGCTTGCTTTCACTGTAGACCTAGCGTCAACTGATGGCTTGACTAACAACCCCGCACCCAGTGCAATAATGCCTGCGCCAACCCCGATAGACATCACATAAACCATCCAACCATCAACGGCTAGCCAACCATAAAAACCACTGATTGGAGCTTTGTTCACTGCGCCAAGTCCCACGGCCATGGCCGCGGCAACTGCTGAACCGATCACATTTATAATAATCAATTGCGGTTTGGCTAAAATAAACGGAATAGCCCCCTCACTGACACCAACTAGCCCCATTAATAATGAAGATTTACCGGCTTCTTGCAAGGCACCTTGAAAACGGCTACGCCAAATAAATACGGCAATCCCTAAACCAATAGGCGGCACAATAATCGCGACTTGCGCAGCGGTATTAGGATCATAAATCCCCGAAGCCAATAACGCCAATGAACTCGTGATTGCAGCCTTATTGACCGGCCCACCTAAGTCAAATCCCACCATGGCACCAACAACAGCGGCCAACAATATTTTATTGGTACCTGACATCATGATTAATGAGCTTTCCAACCAATGATTAAGGTCCGCTAACGGGCCACCAATAACGTAGATGACCAAAATACAGGTGCTTAGTGTTGCCCCAAAAGGAATAAGAAATATAGGGGTAATACTTGCGAATGAACCTGGTAGTTTAATATGTTTCACCATCCAGCGGACGATATAACCTGCTAATAAACCAGCAACCAATGCTCCTAAAAAACCCGTTCCTAACTGCTGAGATAGTGCGCCGGCAATCAGTCCTGGCGCCAATGCAGGTTTATTGGCAATACCATAAGCAATATAACCCGCAATAACGGGTAACATAAGACTTAAGCCAATAGCACCTATTTGATCAAATGAGTTAAGTAAACGAATAATGCTATTGTCACTTAACGCATGGGCGCTATCCCAAATATCAACTATGCCATAAAAGGATGCACCAATACGTGAAATACCCATGATCACTGCGCCTGCGATAACCAAGGGCAGCATATAGGAAACGCCTGTCATCAACGCACTACGAAGCTCGGTCGCAAGGCTTTTCTTTTTTGTAGTGCCTTTGCTTTGGAATGTAGCCATATTATTTCACTTCTCACTAAATCTGTTATTCACTCGCGACTAGTCACTACAACCAATGCGCTGCTTGGGTCAATGTTGCTGCACTTTTATCTAAGCAACTAGCTCAGTGGTGACACTGGCTATCTATCACAATATTTTAAGCCGCTTCAATTTCAGCAATTAATGCTGCAATCACTGCATGGCCTTGCTTAATAGGATCGGCAACCGCGCACTCTAGCAAAGGCAAGTCGGCAAAACGTTCTGCACCTTCAATCGCAATCTCTGTGGCGAGAATTGCGCCATCAGCGCGGGCAATGTCTGCTGCGGTAATTTCATTTTCTGCGCCAAGACTTCCTTGGGTTTCTACTTTAATTTCATGTCCTAATTCCTCACCTATTTGTTGCAACGACTCAGCGGCCATATAAGTATGAGATATGCCAGTAGGACATGCAGCTACACAAACAATAAACATCATTTTTCTCCAAATTTTAAGACTTTAAAAGATAACAACTAAATAACTTAAGTCACTCAATACATGACTTATTCAAACTGACTAAGCACTAGCTCGCGCAATGCGACCACAGCCTTCTATGCTGTACTCTAAGGTCTGCGCTGTTACGAGACAAGATTGCCCTAAGCGCAACACAAAGTGTTGTCCTGCAGACGTTCGCACAGTCACAGCGCCCTGCAGACAAAATAAGATTTCCGCACTGTGGCATGTAAAACTTTTAGCCGTGTCCGAGGCATAAATAACGTTAAAGGTAAAATCATTCACAGGTACTGGGAAGGACTCTTGCCCTTGAACCATTAATGACTGCACCCTGAGTTCATCTTGGTTAATGGGTTCAAACTCAATAGTCTTTATTAATTCCTTAATATCAACATGTTTATTGGTTAAACCACCTCGTAACACATTATCGGAGCTGGCCATAATTTCTAAACCCGTGCCTTGTAAGTAAGCATGCAAAGTACCGGCCTTAAGAAACATGGCCTCACCAGGCAACAGTGTCACTACATTTAAGAATAACGGCGATAACACACCTATGTCACCCGGATAAAACTGCTGTAAATACAAGATTTCGTGCAAGGCTGATTCTGCACTATCTTTGGATATACTGAGCGCATCATTAATAAGTTGCTGTTGCTCTGCCCCTTGCAGCCTCATAATATTTTGATAAAACTGCTTTAAGCCTTCGCTGTCATCGGCTGTTTGTAGCGCAGTTACCCAAGTCCCAAGCACGGGATTGTCAATCAGACTAAATAGCCGCACAATCTCACCGATAGTGCGAAACCCATTCATCGCTTTAAATGGTGTTAATGCATAAATGAGTTCGGGCTTATGATTGTTATCTCGATAATTTCGACAAGCAGCATTCAGTGCCAGGCCTTGTTTATTCTCATTAGCAAAGCCAATTTCCGCTTGTGCTTTATTAGGGTGTGCCTGAATCGATAAGGGTTTTTCTGCTGACAACACTTTAAAGAGAAAAGGTAACTTTCCAGAAAATCTGTGACTAACCTCAACACCTAATATTTGTTCTGGATTTTCTGAGATAAACAAATCCATCGCTTGCGGACGCTGGATCAGTGAGGGCGCTTTATCATGGGCGCCCATCCACATTTCCGCTTGCGGCAAATGGTCTGGGTTGGGGATATCAAATAATTTCTCCATTGCCTGTGGGTGTCCCCAGTTATAGGCTTGGATAGTATTTTGCAGATAATAAATCGTTTCATTTGCCATTAGATTAAAGCTCCAACACAGTGCTTAAATATGCCAATAATGCGCTACTGTCCGAGCAGTTCCTAAGCTCGTCTCTAAATGACTTATGTACTATTTTGCGTGCCAATTTAGAGAAATATTTCATGTGCAGGTTGTCGGTATCGCTTTGTTTTACCGCGAGCATAAAGACTAAGTCTACCGGCTCGCTTTCTTCAGACCATTCGATCGGTTGGGATAAACGTAACAAGCTTATACTATTGTGAGTAATCCCATCAGTTTTACAATGTGGGATTGCGATGCCAAAACCGAGTCCAGTACTAAACATATCCTCGCGTTTCCATAATGCTTGTTCGGTTGCAGTACTGCTTTGCACACGACCTTGCACAAATAAATTATCGGAAAGTGTCTTAATCGCTTCAGCACGACTGGTTACCTTGCGCCCTGTTAAAATTAATTCTTGATCTAACAATGGCCGTTGATTTTCTTGTTGAGAAAAGGCCAATAATTGTGCTTCCACAGCGGCAATGTCGGCACAAGCCATAACCCGAGTGACTAATTGCTGACAATCGACAAAGTTTAGCCGGGCAATATTGGCTTTTATTTGCGCAATATTAGGCGACGCCATACTGACCTCATCAAGTCCTAAACCAACTAATAGCGGCAATAATTGCGTATCGGCGGCCATTTCACCACACAAGCCAACCCAACGATCCGCCAACGCGGCGTCATCGGTTATTTTCTTCAGTAATCGAATAAATGCAGGATGATAATTGCTATACAGATTGGCCATATTTTTATTGCCGCGATCACATGCCAAGAAATATTGAGTTAAATCATTGCTGCCAATTGAAAAGAAGTCAGAGTAATGTGCTAGTTGATCAATCATAAAAGCAGCGGATGGCACTTCAAGCATCATACCAAGCTGTGGTACAGCATACTCAACTTGTGCTTCCTGAAGTTCAGCAATAACCTGGTCAAATGTTTCCCTGACCCAACGCATTTCTTCAACATCACTGATCATGGGGATCATAATACGCAAATTACCATGAACTGCCGCGCGTACAAGCGCTCTAAGTTGAGTGGTAAAATACACCATGAATTCGGGGTAAGTTCTGACCGCGCGATAACCCAAAAAAGGATTTTCCTCATCCGCAATATTAAAATAACTAATAGGTTTATCGCCACCGACGTCAAAGGTGCGAATAATCACAGGTTGACCATTCGCTGCCTGCAAAGAACCTTGGTATGCCAAAAACTGCTCTTCTTCAGAGGGTGCACTGTCACGATCCATAAACAACATTTCAGTTCGAAAAAGTCCAATGCCTTCAGCACCATCTTCAAACGCATAGGTTGCTTCTTGTGCCGAGGCAATATTGGCAGCGACTTCTAATCTTTGACCATCGCAAGTTAAAGCTTTTTGGTATTTAAAGGGTTGATACTTTGCGGATAACTGCTCTGTTTTGAGTCGCTCTAGTTGGTAATAACGATCTGTCGCTTCTGTGACATTTCGCAACAAAATACCACTATTGCTATCAATTATAACGCTATCGACAAGGTGACAAAAGTTCAACGCCCCTGTTGCACCAACTAACACTGGAATTCCCGCTGCCCTTGCTAACAGTACGGTGTGCGACGTTCGGCCACCACACTCGAGTACTAATCCTTTAAGGTGAGGTCCGCTTAATGCAATAAATGCACTAGGCGTTAAAGTGGAGGTAATGACTATACTCGGCCCCTCAAGCTGATCGATGGAGCTGACAGCATGGTTACCATAAATCAGACACATCAAGCGGCTACAAATATCTTGAATATCTAAGGCTCGCTCTTGCAAATAGACATTTTTGGCACCGCCTAATAATTGATTAAAATACTCGAGAGTATCAACAATTGCTCCTGCGGCTGATTTAGTTTGTTGCTTATCATCGGTACTCAGGTTTGCCAATAGCCGCTGTAACAGCTCTTCATCCTTGGCTATTGCTAAGTGTGCTTTGATGATTTTTGCTTGAGTGCTGTTTGCTTTTTGCGCATTAAACTCGTCAGTGAGTGCTTGCTGCAGCTTAGTCAATCCGTCATGAATACATTGCGATTCAATTGTGACATCTTGCCCTTTAATTTGTAAAACTGCCGCAGAAAAAGAGCTTGCACTCAACAACACAGGCTTACCTGTGGCAATGCCCTGGCTCACTGAAACAGCAGCAATAAAATCAGGATCAGTAAGTGCAAGTGAGCGTGGTAACTCTAATTGAGTGACATCGTCTTGCTGTGGCAAGGCTTCATCGCAACTAGCAAAGTCATGTTGAATAAAGTGTAAAAGCTTTTTATGGGCCTGTTCGGCTTCAATACCGGCAATAGTGATACGACAATTATCAGCGTATAAAATGTCAGCACCAATCAGCGCCAACACACTATGCATAGAAACACATTGTTTATTTCGTAAATTTTCTAGGTGAATTTCAGCGTCAAATGGCTGGCATATCTCTTCTAAAAGACTAGCTGGTCTTGCATGTATGCCATTAGGTAACGGACATTCAAATAATATTTCTAAACCCATAACAACAACTCATTTCTCAACATTGGTGGTAAAAGTAACAACATCCTCAATAGCGCCAAACTAGCTTTTAGCAATCCAATCGTGTTCAGGATCATTGGCAAACACCCAAGCGCGTTTCGGGCCAGCCATTACATTGAGGTAATACAATTCATAACCATGAGGTACGCCAACAGGGTGATAACCTTCAGGCACCATCACCACATCACCATCGCTTACTGACATGGTTTCATCCAAACTGCGGTCGTCGGTATAAACACGTTGAAAAGCAAATCCTTGGGGAGGATTTAAGCGGTGATAATAGGTTTCTTCCAATGCCGATTCTAGTGGCAAATTATCGGCATCGTGCTTATGTGGCGGATACGAAGACCAATTACCTGATGGGGTAATGACTTCAGCAATCAATAAACTATCAGCGATTTCAGTTTCAGGTAAAATATTGCGAACGAATCGGGTATTACTACCTTCACCTCGTTTCTCTACAGAAATTTGCTCGGGTCTGATTAAACGCACTTTATGTGCTTCACTACCTGGGGCACTACACAGGGCTATTTCGGTTTGGGTTATCGCATCTATTTGATAACTAACTCCTGCTGGGACATATATCGCATAAGGTGATATAGGATCAAAAACACTATTTCGTTCTCCTATTCCCTGATAATAAACAGCCTCACTAACACCTGAAGTTGTTAAAAAATCAATTTTTCCAGATAAAATGACTATGCAGGTTTCCTGATCGCTTGCACTTTTAGTAAATGCACCTTTTTCATTAAGCCGGTGCACACAAAAGCCTACATATTGCCAGTTTGCTGACTCAGGTGTTACTTCAACAATACAACCACTACTACTTGCCTCACTAGAGTGCACGAGTAAATGATCCATAAAATTCCTCTACTTTACTGACATAATATTTAACAATTAGAACTCCAATGCCATTAGATGGCCTCAGCGTACCAATAGTCCCTGAATAAAAGTCAACATCCCAAAACAAGATTGGAATATTTACTTCAAAAATAAATTATACGGAATATTTATTGCGCTTGCAATGTAAAGTTAACAACTCATTTACGGTCAGTTACATTCTCGATACAAGCGCTATCTAAAGAGTACAAAGAAAGGCATACCGCCTAATAGTTGGTTTTCACACTAACAAAGCTACAATAATCCACTAAAGCTGCACCTGTTAGAACGCCTAATTCCCCTTAGAATTAATAAGCCTGTGACAAATGAAATAGGATGGAACAGTCGAAACAAAAAAAGCACCTTAAACAAGGTGCTTTTATCTAGATTTTTAATTAAAAACGGTAATTTACGCCTAATAAGTAACTTGCACCACTTTCATATACGGTAAGAGAGCGATGGTCAGTAACGTCTCGAAAACGATACAAGACCTCATTAGTTAAGTTTATTCCTTCAAGAGATACTTTTAAATTATCGGAAACATTATAAAAAATACTCGCATCGATAAACGCCGTACTTTCAACTCCTTGAAAGTCATTAACTCCACCTGTAACTGTTTCCAAATAGCCATCTCGTGCCGCTTGTGAAATACGAGCTCCCCAGTGTTCTGTTTCATAATAAGCAGTTAAATTATATGAAACTTTAGATAACCCAAGTAAATTACCTGACACTTTTTCGCCATTAATAATATGCTCTGCGTCTGAATTAGCGTAAGTCAAATTTGCAATGAGACCAAAACCACTTTCAAATTCATATTGTGCAGCAATTTCTGCACCGCTTAATGATGCACCATTGCCATTAATGGGTTGCGAAACTCTGAAATCGAGCCCTTCATTACCTGGTGGTAATAACTCTGGTGGTAATCCTGTTGCTTCATAGGAGATAGCATTTGATTCAGTCACTACAAATGATGCCATATCTTTTGAGAACACCCCTATAGAGAAGTAGTTGATTTCACCAAAATAGTATTCAAAAGCGGCTTCAAATGAATCAGCAATAAAAGGTTGTAGCTCTGGATTACCTCTAGAAATACTACCAGAAGTAAAATTGATGTTACTACTCGCTCTTAAATCTCCCAAGCTAGGACGGCTTAAATTACGGTTAGCGCTGAATCTAAATAATAATTCATCTGATAAATCCATTGCAAAGTTGAACGATGGTAACCATTCAGAATAATCGTTATTGACAGTAACGAGTTCAAAGCGGTCTTCTTGACCATCTTCACGAATGACAGTATCCCCAAGACTGGTTACATCAGTAGTGATATATCTTAATCCAAAATTAGCTCTAACATTTTCAATATAGATTGAATATTGGGTATATAGCGCTACTGTTTCTTCCTTTACTGTATATTGAGCCCCCTGCAAATTGTCTAATTCAGTTAACTCAGTAGTAAACAATCGGTCTGTCGTATATGCATTCAAACCAGCAGCTAACACATTTGGCATACTAGCTTGAACATCAGCAACAGCAAAAGGATCCATGGTGGCAATATCAAAAGGTCCTGAAATAAAGGCAATACCCGAATCTTCTAAATCTCTTAAATAACTACGACGATCATAGCCAAATGATTCATAGGTTTTATATTGAGCACCAAACTCTAAGGCGCTGTTATTATTTAAAAAATATTCAAAATCGGTTTTAAATGTGGCGTACTCATTACTTATATAATCTTCCCGTGTGTCAGCTCTGTGAATTTTATACGCCGTGGGATCTGCAATATCAAAATCATAAATATTATTACCCGCTTTACTATCTCGATAATCATAACTAAACACATGATCTTCTGAGATAGTATAAATCTTGTCATTCACTGGCCCATCAAACTCAGACTTTGAATAACCGGCACTTGCCTTCATTGTTAGATCATCACTAAGTTTGACATCCGCTTCTAAAACAAATTGGCTAAATTCAGTGGTAGATTGGCTAAATTTCGACTCATTCCGAATATCGGCATCCAAATACTTAGCATAAACTAAGCTAGTTCCTTTGACTTCAAAGTCATCTATGGTGCGATTACCCTGAGTTGCAGCGTTGTACTCACGAGCATCACTGTCTAGTTGCGCATATATGATATCTGCACTTAGAGAAATATTTTCAGTTGGCCTCCATTGAAACGCTGTTGTTATTCCTAGCCTTTCTTGACTATTCGATACCGAGCTTATGGTGTTAGCATTAGGGATCGCAAGTGAGCCGTCACTAAGCATTGCTTTATCTTCTTCTGCAATATTAGGTCCAAAGCCTGTTGCTTTAAAGGCATCCCACCCCCAGTTTCGATGACCAAATTCAACAGAATCAGACTCACTATGAGCAACTGTGACTGTTACACCAAAATCATCCCATGTATTAGATATCAAACCGGCTATGCGTGGGTTAATTTCTTCTGAACCATCGCTATAACTAGCTTTAGCCGATATTGCACCTTTAAAACCAGCGTAATCAAAAGGTTTGGGGGTACGCAAGTTTACTGTACCCGCAATACCACCTTCATCTTGTTTAGCTTCAAAAGATTTATACACATCAATTTGGCTGAACAGTTCTGAAGCGAAAATATTATAATCAAAGCTGCGGCTTCGGCTTACAGCCCCTCGAGAATCGAGAATCGAAGCATTTGTTGCTAAGGCTTCCATGCCATTGAGTTGGGTACGAGTAAAGTCAGCACCTAAACCTCGTAACGCAATCTGACGACCTTCACCATTGTCGCGTGTAATAGTTACACCTGGAATTCTTTGCAATGACTCAGCTAAATTCACATTGGGAAAATCAGCTATATCTGAAGCAACAATACTATCTTGAGAACCCACAGCATTTCTTTTTAATTCCTGTCCACGTAATATGCTGTCACGAAACCCAGAAACTTCAATAACTTCAACTTCATCTTTATTTTGATTTGCATCTTCAATTTCGGCAGCAATTACTGAGGCGCTAGACAAGCCCAATAACACAGTAATAGCACTTGTAAGCAGATTCTTTTTGTAAGGTATATTGTTATTCATAATGCGATCTCCCAAAGTAATTAATTAATTTTGTTTATCTTTTTTTGACATCGATTTTGAGAGCCAAAACAAAACTTAATTTTAACTTCTCCGTAACGACACATTAACCATACTATAATAATTCTAAAAAATAAAATAGTGACATATTTATTTCATTCGTTCAAAAAAACAACAGTTAAATTAAATGCCTATATTTTACAATCGGTTAAATAGATAAAATTAATACCACAAGGAGTTATCAGGGCAGACACAAGAATAAATCCATTAAACTAAAAACTTCTCTGGCCGTATATTCATTGCCTTGATGTACCTTCGCATGTAGGTTTGACGATAATCAAGTGAATTTATTAATGAATTAGCTACTTAGAAGTAAAAGTACAATTTCCCTCAGTTGAACAACTGAACAGGCGATCGCCATAGATGTAGAAGGCAGAATAATGCAAGAGCAATTATAGAAATTAAGTGCTATAAACAATACAATTAAATAATTTAAAGTATTTTAATCAAATGGCTATAAAAAGTTAAAATTAAATCGAGAGCAGATTAATGACATATTTTGACTCTAGAAAAGAAGTCAGTTGGAAGATATGTTGTTTAAGAAAAAAATTAATTCCAGTGTCGACTACTTAAATTTTCTATATCAATAAATATAAAGAAGTGGCCACTGAACGAATATTTCTTTTGTTATAAATAATGATGTTAGAACTAATTAGCGAAGTAACCACCAAGCATTAAATGCAGCCTTGACTATTGACGGATTAATATTGCAGTCAGGATAGTTTCCATACGCCTAGATTTCTTTTAAACACTTAAGGGTAACCTGATTTAAAGCTCCCCCTACCCCTGATTACGCATCTGTTCATCTGCATTGGATATAACAATGTTAAACACTATGATGGCCTTTTTACTAGTTGCTAGGCTCTGTCAATTGCGGTTCTCGCCCCTTACCCCAAATATTTAAATCACCGTTTAATATATCGAAATATATATTGCATATGCGAGGTAGCATTAAGTCAAATTTAACAATCGATGTATTAAAGCACCAAATTTACAATCAAAACCAAAATACCAATCAAGGCCAAAACAAACACAACACCTACTATGGCAAAAGGCACAAAAGAGGATTGCCCAAAGTCACTCTTGTAATTAGCATCACTTTGCACACCAAACACACTGGCTGCGACACTCTTAAATACACTCCATAAATTGGCTTTTTCCATTTTAAATATGGTCTCCACGTTATAACTATCAAGCAAATGTTAACAACAGGTTATACCCTTGTTTGATATTCACCAAATATTTTGTGTGATCTTAAGGTCACAATACCCAATGTCTAAATATGCAATCAGAATGAAACTCAGGTAAAAATAGACATTAATGCATTTAGTTTTTTTATGTGCTGCGCGCACCGTAATCCATGCCTTTAATCTAATAAATCAACGTATCTTCCCCGCAGGTCAGTAGTTTGTAAGGGCAGAGCTTAAAAGTTTAATTAGAATGCCTGACTAATCAGGATCATACTGATTTTAATGATCCTAAGCGAAGAGGGCCTGCCAGCAAGTGCCAGCGCTAGGTTCTATTGTCCCCCCTTGAATTGAGTGAGAAAGCCCCAAATTCTTATGGTGAGACATTTATAGTGCAATTGTGCTTGAGCGACTTGAATATTGGTGGCATCCACCTTCGCTATAAATACAACTGACTAAATATGACAGGAGAGAAAATGATTACAGATCAAAAAGTAGTATCTTTGAACTACACAGTGAAAGACACCGAAGGCCAAGTTGTTGATAGCTCAGAAGGGGCTGCACCACTGGTATATTTACATGGCCAAGGCAATATTATTCCCGGTTTAGAAGCTGCACTTGTGGGTAAAGCCCCTGGCGAAGAGTTTGATGTAACCGTTGAACCGGCCGATGCCTACGGTGAATACAATGAAGAAATTCTACAAGTTGTGCCTCGCGAAGTCTTTGAAGGCGTTGAAAGCATTGAAACAGGCATGGTTTTTACTGCCCAAGCTCAAAACGGCCCAGTTCAATTGACGATCGCTAAAGTTGACGGTGATGAAATCACAGTCGATCCTAATCACCCGTTATCAGGTAAAATACTGCATTTTTCAGGCTCGGTAATTGAAGTGAGAGAAGCGACTGAAGAAGAACTCACTCATGGCCATGTTCATGGTGAAGGCGGCCATCAACACGAAGAACAAGCAGCAAGTTAAATAAATAAGACCAGCAAAAATGGCCCGGAGAGAGTTTCATTCCGGAAAAAGGGTGGAGTGAATAGTAATAAAATTCACTCCCCCTTTTTTTTGCTCTGACTGCCTTGATTAACGTGATTTGTAACTTATTAAACCTTTTATAAAAAACTCGAATAGTAGGGTCAGGTCTTGTATTTTGTGCAAAACTCAAGACCTGCCCCAATGTTCACGCACAGGATAAACAGGATTAAATGGCTTAAAGCGAGGCTAGCCATAATTGCGCTTGGGCAATCTGTTTCGGATTCTTTGACCAGTTGATTACGTTACCCAGAAAAAAACGCGCGTACACTTTATTCTTCAATTTCACCATATAAGAGCCCGCTAAATAATTAAGGCGAATATTAGAAGGCATTAAGGCTACCGCAGCTATGATTTCGTCCGACACTTTTTGTGTATCACCAGTTTGCCAATATAAATCAGCCAAAAACACCTGCGTTTGGCTATAACCTCCCAACTTTTTTGCCTGCTCTAAATAATAAATGGCTAACCTGCGCATTTCATCTTTACGCTTAGGTAAACGCCTTGCCAGTTCTTTATATGCTTGGCCGACGTTTAGATACACTTCTGCATCAAGACCTTTAGTGCGAGCTAGCTTCTCTAATAAGGTTAATGCCTTTGCGGTTTTTCTTTCGCGCACCAACAAAAATGACTTAACTGACAATGCCTTGGGGTTATTAAGAGTTAATGCTTGTTCGAGAAACCGATCAGAGTTTTTTTTCTGACCCGTTGAATAAGCCAAATGCGACATATTGGCATATAGCTGCCCTTGGTTGAGCTCGTTGCTTTGATAATTAAGGGTAACCTGCGGTTTTGCAAACCGCTTAGCATACAAAATACGTTTGCGATTATAACGCTCTAATTGTTTTTGTAACTCGTCGAGGCTAACTGAAAAGGATTGTTCGAAAGCTATTAAAGGCGTAACACCTTTATTATATAGGTTTAAAAATTGCGTTAACGAAGCACGGTAATCATCGAATCCATTCACACTACTAAACTGCAAAAAATGCACAAAGATCCAAGAGGTAGAATAGAACTTTCTAATCATGTTGCTTGAAGCAGATGAAATATTGGTTTGGGTCAATAAACTTTCTAAATCAAGCAAACTACTATTGGCGTATTTACCCGCAGCCCGTTCAGCCATTTTACCAATAACAACAAAATCCTCGTCGTATTCTAAACTAGAATATAGCTCAGCAATGCCTTCATCAAACCAACGTGGATACTTGAAGCTCGAATTCACCCGAACCAAATAGTGTAAATACTCGTGGTATAAAGTACTCAAATTAAGCTGACGTAACTTCCCCGGCCCAATTACCATAACAGGACCACGAAACGTATCTTGAAAATATCCATCAACTTTGCGGTTGGGCTGAATTTTTTCGTAATCGTTTTGACTTTTAAACGCGTAGATATCGACAGGCACAAAGTCTTTGTTGTCTAAATGTAATAGCTCAATTAGCGTTGCTCTGAACACCTCAAAATCAAGTAACGCACTTTCTACTTGTGCCTTATCAAGATCAGAATAAAGCCTAAAATGTGGGCTTTTGTATTCGGTCCACGTGTTGAATTCGGCCTGCGCAGGGGGGATAAAAAAACTATATATGACGAATAAGAAAAGTAACTTGCGCAACTGCATTCCATCCATAAAAAGGCGTAAATTAAAGAGCAATTTTGACATGGTTGGGGGGTGAATGGTAGTTACTCATTTTTAATATTTAAAAACGATTAGCACACCGAAATCCATTCCTGTTTTCAAACAGCATGCCGCGCGGTGGTCGCTATCATTTGCCCCTAGCTGCAATCGTGGCTGTCTTTTTAATTCTAGACCTTAGCATGAATAGCAACGTAAAATTTATCGTCATACTCTTTCAACCATGTGACATAAGATTTCATATCAAAATCACCAGCAAAGATCACTTGCCGGTTGTTCCCCCTGTGAATAACATGTTCCTGCACACCGATCACTGAGACGCTTGGCTTCTTGTCATTAGAATGACTTAGTTGATGAGTTTCAATTAAGCTTAACCTTTAATTTGGATCTGAGGTTGCCACATTTTTTCGGACGATTTAATTAATAGGCATTCGCCTGCTCATATTCTACTGGGCTTACATAGCCCAAATAGGAATGTCGTCGTTGTCGATTGTAAAACACTTCAATATATTCAAATATGCTTTGCTTAGCCTGTGAACGCGTAAAGTAGTCTTCATCGTCGGTAAGTTCAGTTTTCAGTGAGCTAAAAAAGCTTTCTGCAACAGCATTATCGTGGCACTCGCCTTTTCGACTCATACTGCACCGCATGTTGTGCTCGTTGAGCAATCTGCGATATTCATTAGAAGCATAGGTACTGCCTTGGTCTGAATGTACAATCACATCCTTAACTTTACCCTGTCGCCAACGCGCCATCATCAAGGCATCACTGACCAGCTTTGTATCATTGCGGTCTGACATGGCCCATCCAATCACCTTACGTTGATATAAATCGAGCATAATGGCCAAGTACAGCCACCCCTGGCGAGTCCGAATAAACGTTGTATCTGACACCCAAGCTTGATTTGCATTTGTCGTTCTAAAGCTGCGCTTCAAGAGGTCCGACTCTGGCGATAATGTATTCTTAGAGTTTGTGGTGATGACAAATTTCTTAGCCACTTTGGATTGAATACCGTTCATTCTCATAAGCCTTGCCACACGTTGGCGGCTAATACTTTCGCCATCGACTATCAAATCTTGGTGGATGCGTGGGGAGCCATAAATAGAATAACTCGCCTTGTGGAAACAACGGATTTTTGTCACAAGACGACTATTATCTTTAGTCGTTTTACTCGCCGGTCTATCCAGCCAGTCATAGTAGCCGCTTGTCGACACACCAAGCATTGAACACAATATATTCAGTGAATGATTGAGGCGTTGCTCGCGAATAAAGGCATACTTCACTTGAGCTCTTTTGCAAAGTATACCGCTGCTTTTTTTAGGATGTCGACCTCTTCGCGAAGCCGGTTATTTTCTTGCTTCAGTGCCGAAACTTCACTCTGGTTTTCTTTAAGTGGTCGTCCCTTTTTGATGGGGAAGGCTTCTTCACCTTTAGATTCAAGCTGTTCTTTCCATTTATAAAGCATATTACGTCGGATACCCAACTCAGCAGCAATCTCAGCTGATGGTTTATCAGATTCAGACATTAAGCGAATGGCTTCAAGCTTAAACTCTTTGGTGTACGTTTTATAAGTTCGGTTATTACTCATGTTAGGACTCCTAAGCGACTAGTGTATTGTCGCTTATTTAAAGTGTCCGTCAAACTGTAGCAGGTTCAATCTGTCCCCCTTTTGTATTTCGCGGATTTCAAATACCCAGTACAAT